>Ga0182742_1001182_pt1 | contig 35076 bp, 31 predicted proteins | sample eDN5th37CBELigMG_FD_128880 | JGI IMG/M metagenome (GOLD analysis project Ga0182742, IMG submission 128880) | Enriched Miracle-Growth compost microbial communities from Emeryville, California, USA - eDNA 5th pass 37_C BE-Lig MG (version 2)... ... | reverse complement strand
GCGTGCGCGCTCCGCATCGCTGAGCGCCTCGACTGGCTCAACGACCGGTGGCAGACCCATTCCAGCAGTCTAACCGGGGGTGACCACCGCATTCACGGGTCAAATTTGGTGGATAAACCCGCAGATGCGGAGATATGGTGGGCTCATGCATCACTATCGCATCGCCGACGCCGCGCACCTGCTCGGCGTGAGCGACGACACGGTGCGACGCTGGATCGAGCAGGGCACGCTGCCGACGACGGGCGCGACCCCGGCCGAGATCCCCGGGGAGGCGCTCGCCGCGCTCGCGCGGGAACGGGCGTCGGCGGCCGAGGATCCGACCGATCGGCTCTCGAGTGCGCGCAATCGCTTCGTCGGTCTCGTCACCGGGGTCAAGGTCGACGGCGTCATGGCGCAGGTCGACATCCAGGCCGGCCCGCACCGCGTCGTCTCCCTCCTGTCCGCCGAGGCGGTCCGCGAGCTCGGCCTCGAGGCCGGCTCGCTCGCCGTCGCGGTCGTCAAGGCGACCACCGTCATCATCGAGACCCCGAAGGACTGAATCGCATGCGACGTCACAGCACCAGGCCCACGCGCCCCCGCACCGCGTGCGCGCGCCTCGTGCCCGTCGCCGCGCTCGCCGCCCTCGCGCTCACCGCCTGCGCGCCGGGCGCCGCGGACGCACCGACGAGCGCACCGACTCAGACGGCCCCGCCGGCGACGAGCGAGCTGAGCGGCGAGCTGACGATCTTCGCCGCCGCCTCGCTCCAGCTCGCATTCGACGAGATCGCGGCGGCCTTCGAGGCCGAGCACCCGGGCGTCGACATCCAGCCGATCTCCTATGACGGCTCGAGCACGCTCGCGACCCAGATCATCGAGGGCGCGCCAGTCGACGTCTTCGCCTCGGCGAACGAGTCGAACATGAAGAAGGTCGTCGATGCCGGGCTGGTCGGCGAGGGCACCCTGTTCGCGACGAACACGCTCGTCATCGCCGTGCCGGAGGGCAACCCCGGCGGGGTCGAGTCGCTCGCCGACTTCGCGACCCCGGACCTCAGCATCGTGCTCTGCGACGCCGAGGTGCCGTGTGGTGCCGCGAGCCTGGAGCTCCTCGAGCTGGCGGGGGTGACGGCGACGCCGGTGAGTCTCGAGCAGAACGTCACCGCGGTGCGCACCAAGGTCGCCGCGAACGAGGCGGACGCCGGACTCGTTTACGGGACGGACGTCGCGGGCTTCGCCGGCGTCGAGTCGATCGTGCCGCCGCAGGCCGCCGAGGTCATCAACCGCTACCCGCTCGCCGCGCTCGACGGGGCGCCGAACCCGGAGGTGGCCCGCGCATTCGTCGCGTTCGTGCTCGGGGCCGAGGGGCAGGCCGTGCTCGAGCGACTCGGCTTCGGGCGGCCCTGAGCCGCGGTGGCGATCGGGCGCGTCGTGTGAGCGCCCGGCGCGAGGAGGTGGACGCATGCATGAGCGTGTCTCGGTGATCGGCGCGGTGCCGGCGCCCCCGGCGGGGTCGGTGCGTCCGGCGCCGGCGCCGGCGGCGTCGCGGCGGCGGCGGCGGCGCACCGGCGCCGGCTCGCTCGGGCGTCCTCCCGGGTGGCTCATCATCCCAGCCGGTCTCGCCGTCGCGATGCTCGCCCTCCCGCTCGTCGGGCTGGTCGCCCGCGTCGAGTGGGACACGCTGTGGCAGGACGTCACCGCGCCGACGACGCTCGAGGCGCTCTGGCTCTCGGTGTGGACGGGGCTCGTCGCGACGGCCGTGTGCGCGGTGCTCGGCATCCCGCTCGGCGTGCTGGTCGCCCGGAGCTCGCATGCGGTCGCCACGGGGTTGCGCGTCGTGACGATGGTGCCGCTGCTGCTGCCGCCCATGGTCGGCGGCGTCGCGCTCCTCTACCTCCTCGGCCGCAACGGCTGGATCGGCCAGTGGCTCGCCGCCATCGACGTGCGGATCCCGTTCACGCCGGCGGCGGTCGTGCTCGCGCAGGTCTTCGTCGCGATGCCGTTCCTCGTGCTCGCGGTCGAGGGCTCGCTGCGCACGCTCTCGCCGAGCCTCCCGGAGGCCGCGGCGACGCTCGGGGCGAGCAATTCGCAGATCCTCCGCCACGTGACTCTGCCGCTCGCGGCCCCGGGGGTCATTGCGGGGCTGACGCTGTGCTTCGCGCGGGCGGTCGGCGAGTTCGGCGCCACGGCCCTCTTCGCCGGCAATGCCCCCGGCGTCACGCGGACGATGCCGCTCGCCATCTACACCGCGTTCAACGGCGCGGGCGTCACGCAGGGCTCGGCCATCGCGCTGTCCCTCATGCTGCTGGTCACCGCGGTCGGGGTCCTCCTGCTGGCCCGCGCCTGGCGGCCCGCAGCCTGAGCAGGCGCGGCATCGGGCTCGGACCCCCGCATTCCTCCCGTCCGGCTCCGGGCTCCACGCACCCTCCCCCCATCCTGGGTGAGCACGTTTTCACCGCGTGTGCCCGAAAAATCGGGTACACGCGGTGAAAACGTGCTCACCGAGTGGGCGGGGGCGTCGAGGCGGAGCGCCAGGTGTGTCACCTCATGGCCGGCGTGCCGCGCATGGTCCGGCTCGAGGCGGGCCAGCGCTTCTGCGCCCCTTGAGATCGGGACTCGGCTCCGTCGTCGGGAGGGCACAGCGTCCTGAGGAGGGTGGGGAGGCCGAGTTCACCCTCCTCCGGACGGAATCCCCTCCTGAGCACGGTGACCAAGCCTGCGCCGGAGTGATAGCTCGCTACGCCCGACTGAAACATGCGCGGTGGCGTCCGACCTACCGTGTCGACGGACAGCTGTGCTCCGCCATGCCCACCTTGACGAGGGGAAGAACTGATCTCCGTGCCAAGCACCCACCCCAGCGACTGGTCGATCACCCACGCCCTCGCGCAACTGCGCGAGCGCACCATCAGTCATGAGGAGTACCTCGAGGCCACGCTCGAGCAGCTGCCGATCGCGGAGCGCCTCGGCGCCGTCATCCACATCGAGCCGGAGGCGATGCTCGAGCAGGCGCGGCGCCTCGACGCCCACGGCGCGGCCGGCGCGGGCGCGCTACGCGGGATCCCGATCGGGCTGAAGGACAACATCGACACGGTCGACGCCCCGACCTCGGGGGGCACGCCCGCGCTCGCGGACCACCGACCGTCCGAGGACGCCGAGGTCGTCGCACGGCTGCGGCGCCAGGGCGCCATCATCGGCGCGAAGTGCAACATGCACGAGCTGTCCTTCGGACCGACGAGCAACAACGCGTTCACGGGCCCGGTGCTGAACCCGTTCGACCCGTCGCGGACGGCTGGCGGCAGCAGTGGCGGCAGCGCGGTCGCGGTCGCGGTCGGCCTGCACCCCGGCACGATCGGCGCGGACACGGGCGGTTCGAGCCGGGTCCCCGCCGCGTTCTGCGGCGTCATTGGCCTGCGCCCGACGCTCGGCCGCTACCCGTCCGAGGGCATGATCCCGATCTCGCCGAACCGCGACACCGCGGGGCCGATGGCTCGGACGGTCGCCGACATTCTGCTGCTCGATGCGGCACTCGCGGGCGCGCCGCTGACGCCAGTCGCCGAACCGCAGCCGGCCGAGCTGCGCATCGGCCTGCCTCGCGCCGGCTTCCTCGAGGGACTGGCGGGCCCGGTTGATGACGCGTTCTGGCAGAGCGTCGAGGCACTGCGCCGGGCTGGTGTCGAGTTCGTCGACATCGATATTGATGAATCGGTCCGGCTGGCCAATCAGGCCGGTGACGTCATCGCCCAGTACGAATTCACCGAGGCCCTTGGGGCGTACCTCCGGGCGAGCGGCTCCCCGCTGACGGTCCCCGAGGTGCTCGCCGAGGTGGCCAGCCCCGACGTCCAAGGCGCGGTCGGGATGTCGGTCGCCCGACACGAGGCCGGCCCCGACGTGTACCACGAGGCGATGCGCCGACGCGACACCGCCCGGGACCTCTACCACCGCGTGCTGCAGGACGCGGGCGTCCAGCTCATGCTCCACCCGAGCTCGCCGGTGTCGCCGCAGCGCTACGACCTGGAGGTCGTGGAGTTCGCCGGCCGTTCGCTGAGCGCATTCCACGCGTACACCTGGCACGGCAACTTCGGCGGGGTCCTCGGATTCCCGGCGATCTCGCTGCCAGCCGGGCGCGCGAGCGACGGCATGCCGTTCGGGATCGAGCTCGCCGCGGCCGCCTCCGACGACGCCCGTCTCCTCGCGGCAGCGGCGACGCTCGAGCGCCTGCTGCCCGCGCCGACCGCGCCGACGGACCTGCCCGTCGCCGACGCGGCGAACTGAACTCCCCGGCCACCGGGCCGGGAGACGCACCAACTACCCACGAAGGAGTGAATGCAATGCAAATCAAACCACGATGGAGCGTGCCGCTCGCGGCCGCGACAGCGGCTGCGCTGCTGTTCGGCATGAGCGCGTGCAGCCAGGAGCCGGGTGGCGGCAGTGAGGCGCCGAGCGGTGACGCGGGCGCGCTGAAGATCGGTCTCACGGTCGACCTCTCCGGCGTCGGCAGCATGATCGGCACGCCCGGCAAGATGGTGGCGGAGCTCGCCGTCGAGGAGATCAACGCGGCCGGCGGCGTCAACGGACAGCAGCTCGAGCTCGTCGTCGCTGACAACGGCGGCCTGCCGCAGAACACGAAGACGGCGGCCACGAGGCTCGTCGAGTCGGACCAGGTCGCGGCACTCTTCGCGCCCGTCGACAGTGCCTCGCGCGACGCCGCGATGCCGACCGTCGTCGACGCCGACATCCCGTTCTTCTACCCGACGCTCACCGAGGGGCAGGTGTGCGCGCCGTACCTGTTCTCGACCGCGAACACCCCGCAGCAGCAGTTGCAGGAGACCATCCCGGTCGTGCAGGAGCTCGAGGGCAAGACGAAGTGGTTCCTCATCGGCAATGACTACGTCTACCCGCGCACCTCGCTCGAGGCCGCGAGGGAGTTCAACGAGGCTGCCGGCGGCGAGGTCGTCGGCGAGGAGTACGTGCCGCTGGGCACGACCGACTTCCAGGCGGTCATCTCGCAGATCCGCAGCAGCGACGCTGAACTGCTGCTGCCGGTCGTCGTCGGCGCCGACACGGTCGCCTTCGAGAAGCAGGCGTATGACGCGGGCATCGGCGCGAACGTGCTGCCGCGCCTGACCATCTCCTACGACGACAACACCATGGCGGCGCTCGGTCAGGACATCGCGCAGAACATGTACGTCGGCATGGGCTACGACATGGACCTCGACACCCCGGAGAACCGCGCCTTCGTCGAGGCGTACCGGGCGAAGTTCGGTGACAGCGCTCCGGCGGTCACGGCGTACTCGATCTACGTCTACGCGACCATCAAGGCCTGGGCGGACGCGGTCACGACCGCGGGCAGCACCGCGCTCGCGGATGTCGCCGAGGCGATCGTCGGCCAGGTGAACACGACCCCGGCCGGTGAGGTCACCATCCTCGACAACCGCTACGCGCAGGAGTCGATCCACCTCATCAAGTACGTCGAGGGGGGCGAGAAGGAGTTCGTGCAGACCTTCGACAACGTCATCCCCGCCGAGACCTGCTCTGTGAGCTGATTGGTCCGCAATGGACGTCGTGATCAATGAAGTCCTGAGCATTCTCAGCTCAGCGGCGATCGCCTCGGTGATCGCTCTGGGCCTGGGGATCACGTTCAGGCTGATGGGGATCATCAACCTCGCCCACGGCGAGTTCATGATGATCGGGGCCTATGCCGCGGTCTACGCCGGGGCGATCGGCCTGCCCTGGCCGCTCGGACTGCTCGCGGGGGTGCTGGCTGCTGCGGTGGTCGGCGCCCTCGCCGAGGTCCTCATCGTGCGGTGGCTCTACAGCTCGCCCGAGCTGTCGATCCTCGGCACGTACGGCCTGTCCATCGTGTTGATCCAAGGCGTCCAGGTGACGCTCGGGAAGGGGTACCTGTACTCCTCGAACCCCTTCCCGGGCGCCATCGAAGTCTTCGGTGTCGCCTACCCGATCTACCGGCTCGTGCTCATCGGCGCGGCCGCCGTGCTCTTCCTCATCATCCTGCTACTGCTGAATGCGACGCCGCTCGGCACCAAGATCCGGGCGGTCGCTGCGGACGGCAAGCTCGCCGAGACCCTCGGCATCCGCTCCTCGCGGCTCAACCTCGTCGTCTTCACCGCCAGCGCCGCCCTCGCGGGCCTCGCGGGGGTGCTCGTCGGTCCGCTCGGCAACGTTCGACCGGACATGGGCGCCGACTATATCTTCACCGCATTCGTCATCGTCATCATCGCGGGCAACAGCATCGTGCGACTCATCCCGGCCGCCATCCTCGTGTCGACCGTGCAGAACCTCATGACCTTCTGGATCGACCCGATGGTCGCCAAGATCGCTGTCCTCGTCATCGCGCTCCTCGTGCTGCAAGGACTGCGCCGGACCCCAGGGGAGGTGACCGTCTGATGCGCCGCCTCCACTGGCTGCTGCTCCTGCTGCCGCTGCTGTGCCTGTTCGTCAGCAACTACTACAGCGGCCTCGTCGGGCAGTACGCCATCCTCGGTGCGACCGCCGCCCTGCTCGCCTTCAGCTGGGGCTACGCGGGCGTGCTGCACTTCTTCCACGTCGTCGCCTTCGGCCTCGGCGCCTACAGCGTCGGCTGGTTCGCGCTCAACCTCGGGCCCGACGGGCTCTGGCTCGGGCTGCTCGTCGCCGTCCTGCTCACCGGGGGCGTCGCATTCCTGCTCGGGATCGCGGGCCTCGGCAAGAACTACAGCTTCATGACCTTCGCGCTCGTCACCTTTGTCGTGGTGCTCGCGCTCGAGCAGATCGCGGTCCAGTTCACGGCCGTCACCGGCGGCTTCAACGGGCTGTCGAACATCCCGCGGCTCGGCTTCGGCGACTGGCGGCTGTCTGGATCGATGAATGCGCTGGTGCTGGCCACCGTCGCGGTCCTGCTCGTCATCGGGTTGCGCTGGCTGAGCACGACGCCGTACGGAGTCGCGCTGCGCGCGGTGCGCGACGCGCCCCGACGGATGGGCTCCTTCGGCGTCGACGTGCCGGCGATGCGGATCTCCGTCTTCGTCCTCACCTCGGCGGCGACCGGACTGCTCGGCGGCCTGTTCGCGACGCAGACCCAGTTCGTCTCCCCGTCGGACATCGGGCTCGCCTTCGGCACCTCGATCCTCGTGTGGACGATGCTCGGATCGAAGACGACGCTGCTCGGGCCCTTCCTCGCCGCGATCGGCATCAACTTCGCGACGACCGGGCTGTCCGAGTCGCTCGTCGACTACTGGCTGCTCATCATGGGCGTCGTCTTCGTCGTCGTCGTGCGGTTCCTCCCCGAGGGCTTCGGGGTGTGGCTGGTGCGGATCCTGCCCTCGCGCTGGCGCCGGGCGCCGCACGTCGAGGTGCGCCGTGCCGCGCCCGAGGCCCCGCGGGATGCGGCGGTCGGCGGCGCCGCGCCCGAGTTCGTCGTCGAGCAGCTCAGCGTCGCCTACGGCTCGAACCGGGTGCTGCAGGACGTGGGCCTGCACGTCTCGCCGGGCGAGGTGCTCTGCCTCATCGGCCCGAACGGCGCTGGCAAGTCGACGGTGCTCAACGCGCTGTCCGCGGTGATCCGCGTCGAGTCGGGCCGCTGGCGATTCGGCGACCGTCAGTTCCAGGGCAGGTCGCCCTGGCGGATCGCGCGGGACGGGCTGTCCCGGAAGTATCAGCACCCCTCGATCGCGACCGACCTGACCGTCGGCCAGAACCTCGCGCTCGCCGTGTGGGGCCCGCGGTATCGCTTCCGACGACTGCTCTGGCAGCGGTGGGAGATCGAGATCGAGCCATCGGCGTGGCGCATCCTCGAGGCCGGCGGTCTCGATGCGCGGCTCGATCAGCTCGCGGCCGAGCTCTCGCACGGGCAGCGCCAGATGCTCGAGCTCGCGATGGCACTCGCCAACCCGTGCGATGTGCTGCTGCTGGATGAGCCGGCCGCCGGGATGACGAAGGTCGAGGCCGCGACGCTCGCGAGCCTCATCACGGAGATCGCGCGGGACGCCCGACCGGCGGTCATCGTCGTCGAGCACGACCTCGAGCTCATCCGCACGGTCGCCGATCGGGTGGTCGTGCTGCAAAACGGCGGCGTGCTCGCCGAGGGGACGTATGCGGAGGTCGAGGCGGATGTCCGGGTCCAGGAGGCCTATCTCGGGACGGAGGCGCAGCATGGCTGAGTTGGAGCGCGCGACGCCGAACGCCGGTGTCGGGCTGGAGGTCCGGGGCCTGCGTGCCGGGTACGACGGGTCCGAGGTACTGCATGGTCTCGACCTCACCGTCGCGCCGGGGGAGATCGTCGCTGTGCTCGGCCGCAACGGCATGGGCAAGTCGACACTCGTCAACACGTTGAGCGGGTCGATCGCGCCGATCGCTGGCAGCATCCACCTCGACGGCGTCGACGTCACGACGGCGGCGCCCTCGGCGCGGTTCCGCCGCGGGCTGCGGACGTTCCGGCAGGAGCGCCCCGTGTTCCCCGAGCTCACGGTCGCGCAGAACCTGTCCATGGTCGGCGTCAAGTCGATGGCGAAGCCGAGCAGCTACTTCGAGTTCTTGGCCAAGCGCGGCGGTCAGGCCGCCGGCACCCTGTCCGGCGGGGAGCAGAAGATGCTCGCCATGGCGCGGATGGCCAGTGGCGGCGGCTCGATGTGGATCCTCGACGAGCCGACCGAGGGCCTCCAACCCTCGAACGTCGAGCGCTCCGGCGCCATCGTCCTCGAGGCCGCCGAGCGCGGCTGCGGGGTGCTGCTCGTCGAGCAGCACCTCAACATCGCGCTCAAGGTCGCCTCGCGCTGGTACCTCATGGAGAACGGGCTGCTCGTCGAGTCGGGCGACGTCGGCCCCGACACGCGGCGCTACATCTTCGGCCGCATCTCCGTGTGACCGCACGGTCGGTGCATCAGGGGCCCCGGCTACACTGTCGCGGGCAGGCGGGGCCTGAGCGGCCCCACTGGGGTCGGAGGTGGATGCGGGTATGACGACGCTTGACGGTTCGGCGCGAGTGCAGCGATTCCACGCCCGATCGATCGGCTCGTGGCGGCGTGACGGGTGCTCCCACCTGTCACCGGTGCAGATCGAGAGCGCGGCGCGGGTGCGCTCCTGGTCCTCGCGGCTTGCCGCGGTGACCGCCGGGGACACCCAGTTCGCCTCACTTGAGGCGTCCTCGCACCGCGTGCTGTGGGACAACCCGCGCCGGGCGCCGAGTAGCGCCCACCGGGTGCGGATCATTCGGCTGAATGCGGGCACCGGACGGGTGGTGCAGGACGGCCGCACCGCGGAGCTCGGCGCCGGCGACTACGCCATCTACGACGATGCGAGACCATACTGGCTCGAGCTCGACACCGAATTCGACTCCGCGCTGCTGTCCTTCCCGCGGGAGCGGCTCGAGATCCCGAACACCGCGCTCGCGCAGCTCACCGCGGTGCCGATCAGTGGCGCCAGCGGCATCGGTCGGCTCGCCAGCGGCTTTCTCGGTGAGGTGTCGGCGCAGCTCGAGGCCCTTGCGGCCCCGGTCTGGCCGGTCACACAGCGCACCGCGATGGACCTGGTGACCACGAGCCTGCTCTCGCAGCTCGGCGCCCAGCGCGAGCATGTCGCCGACTTCGACGAGTTCCTTCGGGCGTGTGACTGGATCAACTCGCACCTCGGCGATCCCGGGCTCACCTCGCTCGGTGTCGCGGAGGCGATGTACACCTCGCGGCGGCGACTGCAGCAGCTGTTCAAGGACGAGGGCACGACCGTCGCCGAGTACATCCGCCGCCGCCGACTCGAGCAGGCCCGCCGCATGCTCGAGGACCCGGCCCGCGCCGAGCTGACGATCGCCCAGATCGCCTACGAATGCGGCATCGACAATCCCGCCTACTTCAGCCGAATCTTCGGCGAGACCTACCTGCGCAGTCCGCGGCAGCACCGCGCGGAGTTCGCCCGCGACCTCGCCGCCTGACGGGCGCGGGCCTGGGGGTCGAGCCGGGCAGGGTGTCGGCGGCCCCGCCTAGACTCGCGGCATGCCCACCGCCCTGCAGACGCCCGAGGAGGCACTCAGCCGCGTCTGGGGGTATCCGAGCTTCCGCGGGGCGCAGGCCGAGGTCGTCGACACGCTGCTGCGCGGCGAGGACGCGATCGTCCTCATGCCCACCGGTGGCGGCAAGTCGCTGTGCTACCAGGTGCCGTCGCTGCTGCGCGAGGGCACCGGCGTCGTCATCTCGCCGCTCATCGCGCTCATGCAGGACCAGGTCGACGCGCTCGCGGCGCTCGGGGTGCGCGCCGCATTCCTCAACTCCTCGCAGGACCCGCACGAGCGCCGCGAGGTCGAGGAGGCCTACGTCCAGGGTCGCCTCGATCTGCTGTACCTCGCGCCGGAGCGGCTCACCATGCCGTCGACCGCGGAGCTGCTCGACCGCGGCCGCATAGCCCTCTTCGCGATCGACGAGGCGCACTGCGTCTCGCAATGGGGCCATGACTTCCGGCCGGACTACCTGCAGCTCGCGATGCTCGGCGAGCGTTGGCCCGAGGTACCACGGATCGCGCTCACCGCGACCGCGACGACGGCGACGCGGCGGGAGATCCGTGACCGGCTCGGGCTCACCCGTGCGCGGGAGTTCGTCGCGAGCTTCGATCGGCCGAACATCCAGTACCGGATCGAGCCGAAGGACAATCCGACCAAGCAGCTCATCGCATTCATCCGCGCGGAGCACCCCGGCGACGCGGGCATCGTCTACTGCCTGTCCCGCAAGCGCACGGAGCAGATCGCCGCGGACCTCGCCGCCGCGGGCATCCCCGCGATCCCGTATCACGCGGGGCTCGACGCCGAGACGCGGCGGCGGCACCAGGCGCGGTTCCTTCGCGAGGACGGGCTCGTCGTCGTCGCGACGATCGCCTTCGGCATGGGGATCGACAAGCCGGACGTCCGCTTTGTCGCGCACGTCGACCTCCCGAAATCCGTCGAGGGGTACTACCAGGAGACCGGCCGCGCCGGCCGAGACGGCCTGCCGGCGACCGCCTGGCTCGCCTACGGCCTGCAGGACGTCGTCCAGCAGCGCCGCTTCATCGACCAGTCCGGCGGCGACGACCGCCATCGGCGGAACCTGACGACGCACCTGAATGCGATGCTCGCCCTCTGCGAGACCGTCGAGTGCCGCCGCGCCCAGCTGCTCGCCTACTTCGGGGAGGCGTACCAGGGGCCCGTCGACGCCCGCGCGGCCGACAGTCCGGATGGAAGAATGCGCGGGGTCGCGACCGGCAGCCCCCGCTGCGGCAACTGCGACACCTGTCTCGTCCCCCCGGAGACGTGGGACGGCACGATTGCGGCGCAGAAACTCCTCTCGACGATTGTCCGGCTCGACCGCGAGCGCGGGCAGCGCTACGGCGTCGGCCAGCACGTCGACATCCTCCTCGGCCGCCGCACCGCGCGGGTGGAGTCGCTCGGGCACGACAGCCTCACGACCTTCGGCATCGGCGCCGACCTCAGCGAAGCACAGTGGCGCGCGGTCGCGCGGCAGCTGCTCGCGCAGGGGCTCATGTCGGTGCGTGATGAGCACGGCACGCTCGGGCTCACCGAGGCGAGCGGTCCCGTGCTGCGCGGCGAGCGGCAGGTCTCGCTCCGGCACGATCCGGTGCGGGCGTCGAGTCGCGGCTCGCGGGGGTCCGGCCGTGCCCGCGGTGGTGCTGAGGACCCGGCACTCGACGCCGAGGCGGCGGCGGTGTTCGAGGAGCTGCGCACCTGGCGGGCGGCGACGGCGAAGGCGCGCGAGGTCCCCGCCTACGTCGTCTTCCACGACGCGACCCTCCGCGCGATCGCCGTGACTCGTCCGGGGAGCCTCGCCGAGCTCGGCGAGCTCTCCGGCATCGGGGAGTCGAAGCTCGAGGCCTACGGCGAGGCGATCCTCGAGCTGCTCGCGACCCGCGACTGAGGTGCGCGGCGGACTCGTCCCGCGCATTCCTCCCGTATTTCCCTCCCATGCACTTCGGCGCCGGCGACTAATCGGCGGGCCGGGTTGCTGCTTCAGCTTGTCGGGAACGTGCACGAACGTGTGCGGTCCATGTCGCCGTCCTACGATGACGGGATGACCGCGCTCGACGTCACCACCGGGACATCCGCGAACGAGAAGCTCGCCCCCGAGCAGCCCGGCGCCGCGCCCGCCGCGGCCGAGGTCCTCGACGTCGCGGCCCTCGGCGAGCAGCTGCTCGGACGCTGGGCCGCGGAGCGTCGCGCCGCTCGGGAGCTCGCGAAGGACCCGCGGCTCACCCGCATTCCTGGCGAGTCGATGCGGGAGCAGCGCGACCGCGTCCTCAAGGCGCTGCACTTCCTCGCGGGCCAGGGCATCCCCGGGAAGGACTACCCGCCGTCACTCGGCGGCACGCGCGCGGCGGGCGCGAACGTCTCCGGCTTCGAGGAGATGGCGCTGTGCGACCCGAGTGTCGGGATCAAGGGGGGTGTGCAGTGGGGTCTCTTCGGCGCTGCGGTCCTCCACCTCGGCACCGAGCGCCATCACGAGCGTTGGCTCGCCGACATCCGCGACATGAAGATCCCTGGGGCGTTCGGCATGACCGAGACGGGCCACGGCTCGGACGTCGCCTCGATCGCGACGACGGCGACATACGACCCGGCGACCGAGGAATTCGTCATCCACACCCCGCACCGTGGCGCGTGGAAGGACTACCTCGGGAATGCGGCCGAGCACGGTGTCGCCGTGACCCTCTTCGCCCAGCTCATCACGAACGGCGAGGAGCAGGGGGTGCACTGCTTCTACGTGCCGATCCGCGACCCCGAGACGATGGCGTTCCTCCCCGGCATCGGCGGCGAGGACGACGGTGTCAAGGGTGGGCTCAACGGCGTCGACAATGGCCGACTCCACTTCGATCAGGTCCGCATTCCTCGCGACAACCTCCTCGACCGCTACGGCTCCGTCGCCCCTGACGGGACGTACAGCTCGCCGATCGCGTCGAAGGGCCGCCGATTCTTCACGATGCTCGGCACGCTCGTGCAGGGGCGCGTCTCCCTCGACGGCTCCGCGACGGTCGCCGCGAAGCTCGGCCTGACGATCGCGATCAAGTACGGCGACGTGCGGCGCCAGTTCAGCGCGGCACCGGGCGCCACCGAGACCGTGCTCCTCGACTACGGCCGCCACCAGCGCCGCCTGCTGCCGCGACTCGCGCAGGTGTACGCGATGAGCTTCGCGCACGAGGGGCTCCTGCAGCGCTTCGACGACGTCTTCAGCGGCCGCGACGACACCGACGCGAACCGGCAGGACCTCGAGACGTACGCCGCGGCGCTCAAGGCGCTGTCGACGTGGGGCTGCCTCGACATCCTGCAGGAGGCCCGCGAGGCGTGCGGCGGCCAGGGCTACATGGCCGAGAACCGCATCGTGCAGCTGCGCGCGGACATGGACGTCTGGGTGACGTTCGAGGGCGACAACAACGTGCTCCTCCAGCTCGTCGGCAAGCGCCTGCTCACCGACTACGCGAAGCGCATGTCGAAGCGGGACGCCGCCGTCATCCGCCGGTATGTCGCCGACCAGATCGAGGAGGCGGTGCTCGAGCGGACCGGGCTGCGGGCGCTCGGCCAGGACATCGTCGACTTCGGTTCGAATGCGCGGCGCATCGGCTACGTCCGCGACACCGACGCGCAGCGCCAGCTGCTCACTGACCGCGTCGAGACGATGGTCGCCGACGTCGCCGAGCACCTCAAGGACGCGAAGAAGCTCGCGCCGGACGCGGCGGCGGCGCTCTTCAACCGCCACCAGAACGACCTCATCCTTGCCGCGCGGGCGCATGGTGAGCTGCTGCAGTGGGAGGCGTTCACCGAGGCCCTCGAGGCCACCGCGCCCGAGAACCGGCAGGTGCTCACGTGGCTCCGGGACCTCTTCGGCCTCGGGCTCATCGAGGCGAACATCGGCTGGTACCTCATGAACGGCAAGATCTCCGGCGCCCGCGCGAAGGCGATCACGGAGTACATCGACGCCCGGCTGCTGCCCCGCCTGCGACGCCACGCGGTCGCGCTCGTCGACGCGTTCCTCATCCCCGACGAGCTCATCGGCGCCCCCATCGCGACCGGCGCGGAGGCGGCTCGGCAGGCGGAGGCGATGGCGCATCGGGCGTAGCCTCTCACCGTGACCTTCAACCCGAATGCGCGCATCGATCCCTCGCGCACGCGTCGGCGCCGGGGTGGCGCGGCCGCCGGCGGCGTGACGCTCGCGGGCGGCCTCGGCCTCGTCGCGCTTCTGCTCCTGTCGAACTGGCTCGGCGTCGACCTGACCGGCCTCGCCGGCGCATTCGACGGCGCGTCCCGCTCCTCCGTCAGCCAGAGCGAGGAGTCACTGGATGCATGCCGCACCGGCGCGGACGCGAACGCGGACATCGACTGCCGCATCGCCGGCGCCGCCGACTCGCTCGACGTGTACTGGAGCGGATTCTTCGCGAACCAGGGCCTCGAGTACCGCACGGTGCGCGGCCTCTACCTCTTCAGCGGCGCGACCGGGACGGCCTGCGGCACGGGACAGACCGGGATGGGGCCGTTCTACTGCCCCGGCGACGAGTCGATCTACATGGACACCGCATTCTTCGACGCGCTTGCCGCGCAGGCACGCACCGAGATCGGCCCGCTCGCGCAGATGTATGTCGTCGCGCATGAATGGGGTCATCACATCCAAAACATCGGCGGCATCATGCAGGGGCTCGACCTGCGCGACACCGGGCCGGGCTCCGACACCGTGCGCCTCGAGCTCCAGGCCGACTGTTTCGCGGGCGCCTGGATCGCGGCGGCGGCCACGACGACCGACGACGCCGGTGTCCCCCTGCTGATCGAGCCGACGCAGGCTGAGCTCGAGGACGCGCTCGCTGCCGCGCGCATCGTCGGGGACGACTTCATCCAGCGGGAGATGGGCGGTGGCTACGTCAACCCGGAGGCGTGGACGCACGGCTCGTCCGAGTCACGAATGCGGTGGCTCACGACCGGCACGGAGCAGGGCGCGGGCGCCTGCGCGACGTTCGACGTCCCCGCGTCCGAGCTGTAGGCAGGCGCGGCGCGGGACCCGCGCATTCGTCCCCGTCGAGCGGTCAGCGCACCTCGAAGACGGTGATCTGCACGGAGTCGGGGCGGCGCTGCGCGTCGGCGATGAAGAGGCTGCCGTTGAGCCAGTCGAAGGCGCTGTCGGTCGGCGCCTCGAACTTCGGCGACGTGCGGCAGTACACGAGCGACGGGTCGACGGGCTCGCCGCGGGACAGGCGGGCCATCGTGTCGGCGGAGGCGCGGCGGAGACCTGCGTTGACGACCGAGATCTCAGTGCCGTCGTCGGCGCGGATCGCGTAGCTCGCGACGAGCTCGATGACGCCGTCCGGTCGGACGATCTGCCAGTCGGCGCCGCCCGGGATGATCTCACCGTTCAGCCGCGGGCCCGCGACGGTGCCCCCGACGATTGGGATGATGCGGCGTCGGCCCAGCGGCATGAGCCCGAGCTCGGCGATCGGCGCGACGTGGGCCTGGATCGTCGTGACGTGCTGGAGCTCCAGCGTGGTGACCTCGGTCATGGTGCCTCCTCGTTCCGCTCCGCCATGCTACCGAGGTCGAGGGTCGGCCGCGCCCGCTCCGACCCCCGTTCTGGGTGCGCGAGCGTCCAGGCGCGGCGCGTAAGCTGAGTGGGCTATTTCGGATCCGCTGTCCACCCGAGGACCGCGCGGCATCACCCGAGGCTCGCGCAGCGGATCCGGCACCCGAACCATCCTGAGGAACATGTCGAGGCTCATCAAGCTCGTCGGTGTGCCGTGCGCCGTCGCGGCCCTGCTCATCATCACCGCGGCCATCATCGTGGTCGCCGGCACGCAGTCCGGTGCCATCGCTCGCCCGGTGACCTCGGGTGCTGAGCTCACGACCGTCGCGAGCCTCGTGCAACCGCCGACGCCCTGACGATTCCTCCACAGGAGTGCCGAGCCCTCGTCCTTGCACAGCTGGGGGCGCCCCATCCGCGGGCGGTAGCGCACGGGGCTAGGTTGCCCGCATGACCTCGTTCGCCCCCTTCATGTACCGCAACCCCGCGGAATATGATCCGGGTATGACCAAGAAGATCGCGATCAGGGCACGATGGTGATCCCGGCCACGGTGGTCGCCCAGGTCTAGCGTGGGGTGGACGCCAAGCCAGGCTCGCAACGCTCATGCAGAGCCGGTGCGTCGTAGTACCGCCGCTCGAACAAGCGATCGCGCGCGCGGTCGGCCTCCTTTCCGCCCGAAGTGGTCACGCCGACATCGTCGACGTGCACGTCGCGTTTGAGGCCATGCGCCTGCGAGCGAACGTCGTCACGTCGGATCCCGACGACATTCGCCGCGTCGAGCCGAGGCTCAGGATCATCGAGATCTGAGACGGACGGCGGCCTACGCATTCGTCCGCTTGAGCGCCGCCGCTCAGGTAGCCCCCGCGAGCAGTCTGCCGTAGCCGGGGAGTCGTCCGGACTCGCCGAGGAGTCGAAGCGCCGCCCAGCAGGCCGACTGCGTGGACGTCACGACCGGGACGCCGGTGCTTGCCTCGATGGGTGCCGCGCAGTTGAGGGTCTGCAGCCCGCCGCAGGAGATGAGCGCGGCGTCGGCCCCGGGCGCCGCCGCGATGGCCGACTCGGCAAGCTCGATGATCTCGGCCTCGGACTTGCGCAACACGCCATCGCCGAATTCGGTGATGCCGAACGACCGCAGCGACGCGACCTCGAACCCGTGGAACTCGAGGAACGCCTGTAGCCGGTCATTGACGATCTCCGAGTAGGCAGTGCTCACCGCGACCGTCTTCGCGCCGAAATACCTCAGCCCGTCAACGATCGCCTGACTCATCGTCGAGCAGGGCAGACCGGTGGTGCTCCGCAGGCGCTCCAGCAGTTCGGCGTGCAACTCAGGCCCGCGATAGAAGGTGAGTGACGTGCCGATGACCATGACCGCTTCGACGCCGTCCGCGGCGAGCGCCTGGGCGGCAGGCAGGATCTTGTCGACGGCGGCGTCATAGCCGGCCGGCGTCAGCGACCCGACCCCCGTGCCGCGCGGCACGAAGTCCAGGTCGGGATACATCGCGCTCGCCTCGGCAGGGACCCGATCCTCGGCGAACGGCACGACGAGGCCAATGCGGCGCGGTGTCATCGGCGGCCACGCATGCTTCAGCGCCCCGCGGTGCGCTCGCGCAGCAGCGGCATGACCTCCTCGGCAAAGAGCCGGAGGAATCGCTCCTGGTCGTCGCCGGGGTGGTGGAAGACGAGGTGGCGGAAGCCAAGGTCGACGTACTCGAGCACGCGCTCGACGTGCTCCTGGGGGTCGGTCGACACGATGAAGCGGCTGGCGGCGCGCTCGATCGGCAGGGCGTTCGCGAGCCGCTGCATCTCGACGGGGTCGTGGACGCCCATCTTCTCCTCGGGGGAGAGCGCCAGCGGCGCCCAGAAGCGGGTGTCCTGCAGCGCGCGCTCGGCGTCGCGGTCGAAGGACACCTTCACCTCGATGAGCGTGTCGATGTCCTCGCGCGTGCGACCGGCCCGCTCGAGTCCATCGGCCAGCGCCGGCATGAGGGTCTCGGTGTACAGCGCGGGCGCCTTGCCGCTCGTCGTGATGAAGCCGTCGGCGACGCGGCCGGCGAGCCGGGTCGCGGCGGGGCCGCTCGCCCCGATGTAGATGGGCACCCGTTCAGCCGGTTTGTCGTAGATCGTCGCGTTGTGCGTCCGGTAGAACTGCCCCTCGAAGGTGACGCGGTCCTCGGCCCAGAGCTGCTGGATGAGTTCGAGCGACTCCTTGAGCCGCGCAAACCGCTCCTTCTGCTGCGGCCACTCGAGGCCGAGCGTCACCTCGTTGAGCGCCTCGCCGGTGCCGACGCCGAGGATGACCCGTCCGGGGGTGAGCTCACCGAGCGTCGCGAATGCTTGGGCGATGACGCCGGGGTGGTAGCGGATCGTCGGGGTCAGGACGCTCGTGCCAATGAGGATCCGGCTGGTCCGCGCCCCGAGCGCCCCGAGCCACGGGAGGCTCGCCGGGGCGTGACCGCCGTCGTGATTCCACGGCTGGAGGTGGTCGGAGATGAAGACGGAGTCGAAACCGAGCTCTTCCGCGAGCACCCCGTAGCCAAGGAGCCGGGTCGGGCCGAACTGCTCCGAGGACGCCTTGTAGCCGAGTCGGATGGGGATGCTCATGCGCCCACGCTAGTGCGGAAGTCCGCGGGGTCGAAGCGCGCGCCGCGCTCGCGGAACGCATCGACCGTGTCGGGCCACAGCAGCGCGAGGCGGCCGCGGTCGACATACCAGGAGCGGCACCCGCCGGTCAGCCACACGGTGCCCGCCGCGGCCTCGTCGATCCGCCGGGTGTATGCCGCCTCCGCGGCCGCACTCGGCACGAGCGGATGACCCGTCGCTTCGCGATGCCGGAGCGCGTCGAGCAGATAGTCGAGCTGTGCCTCGATCATGAGGATCGAGGAGTTGTGGCCGAGGGAGGCGTTCGGCCCGTCGAGCACGTACAGGTCGGGGAAGCCCGCGACCATCGTGCTCGCGACCGACACCATCCCGTCGGCCCAGTGCTCGGTAAGCGTCTCGCCGTCGATGCCGCGCACGAGCCGCGCATACGGCTGCGCGACGGTCTCGAAGCCGGTCGCGAGGACGATCGCGTCGACCTCGTACTCGCGCCCGCTCGCGGTGACCACGCGACCGACTCGGGAGGAATGCGGGGGTGCGTCACCGCATTCGTCACCGGATCGCGTGCTGGACCCGCGCACCGCGACGAGCGCGCTCGGCTCGAGCACGATCGCCCCGCTCGCGATCGCGGGGTAGAGATCGTCGCTGAAGACGGCGCGCTTGCAGCCGAGCTCGTAGTCGGGCATGAGGGCGGCGCGCAGCACGGGGTCGGGCACTTGTGCGTGGAGGTGGGCGAGGGCGCGGGCCTGCGCCCAGTCGAGCGCGTCGAGGTCGCCGAGGCGCTGTGGGACGAGCGCCTCGCCCGCGAGGTACGCCTCGCGGCGGATGGCGTCGACGAGCAGGGGATCAGCGTCGAACGCCGCCTGCTCCTCGGGTCGGTACGCGTGGTCGCCGCGCGGCAGCACCCACGCTGGAGTGCGCTGGACGAGGATGACCTCGGCGTCGCGGGCGAGCTCGGGGGCGAGCTGCACGGCGGAGGCGCCGGTGCCGATGACGGCGACGCGGCGGCCACGGAGGTCAAGTGCGGGGTCCCAGCGGGCGCTGTGCACGACGGGGCCACCGAACTCGGCGAGGCCTGGGACGTCGGGCAGCCGCGGCTCGGTGAGGCGGCCGCACGCGAGCACGAGGGTGTCGGCGGTGAACTCGCCGTGGGCGGTGTGGAGTTGCCAGTGACCGTCCGTCCAGGCCGCGTCGAGGAGCCCGTCGCGCAGGCGGATGCGATCCCGGATGCCCGCGGCGTCGACACAGGACTCGAGGTAGGCGCGGATCTCCTCGCCTGGGGCGAAGCGCCGGGTCCATGCCGGATTCGGCATGAACGAGAAGCTGTAGAGATGTGAGGGGATGTCGCAGGCGACGCCCGGGTAGACGTTGTCCCGCCAGGTGCCGCCGATGGCGGCTGCCCGCTCGAGCACGACGAAGTCACCGCGCCCCGAGCGCTCGAGCTGGATCGCCGCGCCGATGCCGGCGAAGCCCGCGCCGATGATCGCGACCGCGACGTGCCGCATCAGCCCGCCCGCCCGCGGCGCCGCAGCAGGCCCGCCGATCGGGGTCCGCGCGGCCGTGGCATCAGTCGACCGCGCCGTACGTCGTCGTGCGCTGGCGGAAGGGGCGCAGCAGCCGCTTCGCGATCGCGGCGCCGTCCGCCAGGTCGAGCTGGATGCCAGACTCGACCCCGGTCGCCGGGAGGATTCGGCCGTCGAGGAGCGTGCCGCCGAGGTCGTCAGCGCCGGAGCGCAGCAGCACGGCGGCCGCCTCGGGCCCGACCCGCGGCCACGGCACCTGAATGTGCCGGATGCTGGCGCCGAGCATGAGCCGCGCGACCGCGAACATGGCGCGGTGCTCATCGATCGTCGAGCGCCCACGCTGCAGTGGGATGCCCCAGCCCGGCAGCGGCGCTGGGACGAGCTCCGTGAAGCCGCCGCGCGCCTCCTGGATCGCCTGCAGGCGGCGCAGGTGCGCGATCCGATCGCTGCGGGTCTCGATGTGGCCGTAGAACATGCCGGAGGAGGTCCGCACCCCGGCCGCGTGGAGCGCCCGGACCACCTCCTCCCAGCGGTCGATCGGGAGGTCACCCGGGGCGACGGTCTGCCGGATCGACTCGGAGAGCATCTTGAGCCCGGTGCCGGGCATCGTGTCGACCCCGGCCTCGAGGAGCGCGCCGATCGCGCGGTCGAGCCCGAGCCCGCCGCGCTCGGCGAGGTCATCGACGTCAGCGGGGCGGAACGCGTGGAGGTGGATGCCCGGCGCCGTCGCCTTGACGATGCGCGCGATCTCGAGGTAGCCGCTCGGGTCCTCGGAGTTCGGCAGGCGACCCTGGATGCAGATCTCGGTGGCACCGAGCTCGACCGCGTCGATGACGATCTGCTCGAGCTCGGCGGGCCCGAAGGTGCCGGGGTCTTCGACGCTGCCGAGCCCACGCCAGCCGGTGCTCGTCACATTCCGGTTCACGACCATGGTGACGACGTCGCCGGTCTCATGGCGGCGCGCCGCATCCGCCTCCGCGACGAGGTCGTCAAGCTCGTCACCGGAGGCGAGCAGCGCGTTCTCCAGCTCGGCATCGGTGCGCGTGGGCACAGCGGACGGGTGGAGGAATGCGTCGCCGCGGTCGTCGCTCCCGTCACTGTCGCGCATGCGCGTCCTCCGCATTCCTCCCGGTGCTCCCGCCGCCGCGAGACCGTCCGCTCCAGCGAGCGCGGTGACGGCGGGGCGCAGCGTCGGGTCGATCCAATTGTGCCCGAGCACATACTCGGGGTGCGCGGTCAGCCGCTCGCGCAGCGTGAAGCCGGCCGCTGCGGTGAGCGCCATGAGGGCGTCGATCTCGGGCCAGGGACGCTCGGGGTTGACATGGTCGGGGGTGAGTGGCGAGACACCGCCCCAGTCGTCGATGCCCGCGGCGAGGAGAGCGGCGCAGCCGTCGGGGTCGGAGAGGTTCGGCGGGGCCTGGATGCGCACGCTCGGGCCGAGGACGAGCCGCGCGGCCGCGACCGCCGCGAGGTACTCCTCGGCGTCAGCGTCGGGGGCGTCGCGCATCGCGGTGCCGGGCTTGGCCCTGAAGTTCTGCATGATGACCTCCTGCAGGTGCCCGTGGCGCTCGGCGAGCTCGCGGAGGGCGAGGAGCGACGCAGCGCGGTCGGCGAGGCTCTCGCCGATGCCGATGAGCAGGCCGGTCGTGAAGGGGATGCGCAGCTCGCCGGCGTCCTCGAGGACGCGAAGCCGGACGGCGGGCTCCTTGTCCGGGGAGCCGTAGTGGACCTGTCCCGGCTCGGACCACAGTCGCTCAGCGGTCGTCTCGAGCATCATGCCCATTGAGGGTGTGACGTGCCGGAGCCGCGTGAGCTCGTCGCGGGTCATGACGCCGGGGTTGAGGTGGACGAGGAGTCCGGTCTCGGCGGTGACCAGCCGCGCCATCTGCTCGAGGTAGTCGAGCGTCGAGGTGTAGCCGTGCTCGTCGAGCCAGGCCCGCGCCTCGGGCCAGCGGGCCTCGGGCCGGTCGCCGAGGGTGAAGAGCGCCTCCTTGCAGCCGAGCGCGGCGCCTTCGTGCGCGACCCGGAGGATCTGCTCGGGCGGCATGTAGGTCGGCTTGCCGAGCTTGAGCAACTGGGCCGGGGTATCGACGAAGGTGCAGTAGTGGCAGCGGTCCCGACACAGCGTCGTGACGGGGATGAAGACCTTGCGCGAATACGTCACGACACCCGGCCGCCCCGCCGCGGCGAGGCCCTCGTCGCGGAGCGCTGCGGCCTCGGCCATGAGGGCCGTGAGTTGGTCGCCACGAGCGGCGAGCATGCCGAGCACGGCGTCGACGGCCAGCCCGTTCGACGCCCGCGGTGCGCCGGTGAGCGTCATCCGCCCAGCGTACGCCGCGGCGTGCGGGGTCTCGAATCGGGGCCGGGGGCGCATTCATCCCTGGTTCGGGTGGGGGCTCAGCGCCGCCGGGCTGTCGTCCGCAGCAGGGCGGCGCCGAGGACCGCCGCGATGACGCTCGCGGCGAGGACCGCGAGCTTGGCGGCGCCGGCCCGGGGGTCGTCCCCGAAGGCGAGCTCCGCAATGAGCATGGCGACCGTGAAGCCGATCCCGGTCAGCGCGGCGACTGGCCAGAGGTCACGCAGGCGCACGCCGTCGGCGAGCCGAAGCGGGGTGAGCCAGGTGAGCAGCGAGGTCGTGCCCATCACCCCGAGTACCTTGCCGGCGAGCAGCCCGAGCCCGACCCCGCAGAAGACCGCGAGCTCAGCGCCGCCGAACTCGCCTGGCACGATCGTCACCGCCGCCGCGAAGAGCGCGAAGAGCGGCAGCACGACGAGCGTCGACCAGGGCACGATCGCCCAGATGAGCTGGTGGGTGCGGGCGCTGCGCTCGCCGAATCGCGGCCGGGCTGGGACGGTCAGCCCGAGCAGCACGCCGGCGATCGTCGCGTGCACACCCGAGGCGTGCATCGCGCCCCAGGCGATGAGCGCGATCGGCACGAGCAGCCACCACGGTGCGCGCCGGCTGCGGATGATGCCGGCGAATGCGACGATCGCCGCGATCGAGACCCCGAGCCAGAGCCCGTCGATCGTCGCGGTGTAGACGATGGCGATGATCGCGATCGCGAGCAGGTCGTCGACGACGGCGAGCGTGAGGAGGAAGGTCCGCAGCGCCGTCGGCAGTCCCTTCCCGAAGACCGCGAGGACGCCGACCGCGAAGGCGATGTCGGTCGCGGTCGGGATCGCCCAGCCGCGGGTCCCGTCCGCGTCACCCGCGACGAGCACGATGGTGAGGAAGACGACGGCGGGCCCGATCATGCCCCCGACCGCGGCGAGCACGGGCACCGCCGCGGTGCGGAGGCTGCGCAGCTGGCCGACGACGAACTCCTGCTTGAGCTCGGTGCCGACCGTGAAGAAGAAGATCGCGAGGAGCCCGTCGACGACCCACTGCGAGACGCTGAGGTCAAGGCCGAGTGCCGCCGGTCCGAGCCGGATGTCCGCGAGCTGTCGGAGCGCGTCCTGCCATGGCGAGTTCGCCCACACCAGGCCGAGCGTCGCGGCGCCGAGCAGCAGGGCGCCTGCGAGGAGCTCGTTCTCCGACCAGGCGTGGAATGTGCTGCGCGCGATTCGGCGCGCGACCCGGGCTCGGACGACGCGGCGGGCGCGACGCTGGCGGGCTGGTCTGGGGCGGTGCTGGACCATAGGGTTCGCTCGCAGGGGTCGACGTTGACGCCGCGGTCACCCCACGACGGCCGACCAGACTTCCCGGCGCACCGGGATCGAGCCTAGTCGCCGGACACGGCCCCACGATTCATCCCAGAGTTCCTCGCCGCATCGCACGACAGCAGGACGAATGCGTGACCGCAGGACGAATCCGCCGCGAACCTCCTGCTGTCGTGCAGTGATCCGACGCTCAGGCGACGCCGAGCGCCGCCTCCACATCCCCGAGCGCCCCGTCAAGCGCCTCGAGCAAGAAGTCGAGCTCCTCGTCCGTGATGGTCAGCGGCGGGGTGATCATGAGCGCGTCGTTGTACCCGCCGCTCGCCGCGTAGATGAGGAGTCCGCGCGCGATGGCCGCGGCGATGACGGCGCCCGCGACCGAGCCGAGCGGCTCGTCGTCACGGCGCACGAGCTCGACCGCCTGGAGGAGGCCGATGCCGCGAGTGTCGGCGACGATCGGGTGGCGCTCCCGCAGCTCGGCGAGGCGGGCGGTGAGGCGCTCGCCGTGCGCGGCAGCGCGCGCGTCGACGTGCTCGCGCGCGCTCACCTCGAGGACGGCGAGCGCGGTCGCGAGGGAGAGCGGGTTGCCCGCGTAGGTGTGGCCGCCGAGGATGCGGCCGGAGCCGTTCTCGAGTGCGGTGAGGATCTTGCGGCTCAGCAGGGTGGCGGCGACGGGGGTGTACCCGGCGCCGAGGCCCTTGCCGAGGGCGACCAGATCGGCCTGAATCCCCCAGTGCTGCGCGGCGAGCGGCTTCCCGGTCCGGCCCATGCCGGACATGACCTCGTCGGTGATGAGCAGGACGCCGTACTCGTCACAGAGGGCACGAAGTCCCTGGAGGTAGCCATCGGGTGGCGTCGTCGCCCCGAAGGTGGCACCGCCGACGGGCTCGACGACGACGGCGGCGAGCCGGTGCGCCTCGGCCGCGATGATGTCGCGGGCGCCGGCGAGGAGCCGCGCCGAGTACTCGGCATCGCTGAGCCCCTGGGCGTCGACGAAGGCGTGCGGTGTCGGGAGCCGCGGGAAGTCGAGGGCGAGGTCGCCGAGGATGACCCGCCGGGTGTGTCCGGACATCGACAGGGCCCCGAGCGTGCTGCCGTGGAAGCCGAACTGGTGGGAGAGGAACCAGTACCGCTCGGGCTGCCCGATCTCGCGGAAGTACTGGAGCGCGAACTGCATCGCCGCCTCGTTGGCCTCCGCGCCGCTGTTGACGAACCACGCCCCCGCGTAGCCGGTGTACTCGGTGAGACGCGCGGCGAGCACTTCGGCGGCCTCGCTCGTGTACGAGCCCCGGTGCGTGTAGGTGACGCGGGCGGCCTGCTCGGCGATCGCCTGGACGACCTCGGGGCGACCGTGGCCGATGTTGACGACGACGGCGCCGGAGCTGCCGTCGAGGAGTCGCCTCCCCTCGGTGTCATAGAGCCAGACGCCCTCCCCGTGGGAGATGGTCCGGAGCGTCGCGTTGAGCTGGTTGTGGATGAGGGGGGATGACATTGCTACAAGACCGCCTGGATGAATTCTCTGGTTCGTTGATGAATGGGGTTGCCGATGATCTGCGAGGGAGGGCCGGTTTCGACGATGGTGCCGTCGGACATGAAGACGACGCGATCCGCGACCTGCTGCGCGAACCCCATCTCGTGGGTGACGACGACCATAGTCATACCGCTGTCTGCGAGGTCGCGCATGACGGCGAGCACCTCGCCGACGAGCTCGGGGTCGAGCGCACTCGTCGGCTCATCGAACAGCATGAGCTCCGGCTCCATGGCGAGAGCGCGGGCAATGGCCACGCGCTGCTGCTGACCGCCGGAGAGCTGTGCGGGGTAGGCCTCGGCCTTGTCCGCGAGTCCCACGCGCGCGAGGAGCTGGTGCGCTCGCTCGACGGCCTTGCGTCGGGGCGTGCGCCGGACGCCGACCGGCCCTTCGATGATGTTCTCCAACGCGGTCATGTGCGGAAACAGGTTGAAATGCTGGAACACCATGCCGATGCGTTCCCGGCGCCGACAGACCTCTCGCTGCGACAGCTCGTAGAGCCGGTCCCGCTCCTGCCGGTAGCCGATCAGGCGCCCGTTGATGCGGATGATGCCGCCCTCGATGGTCTCGAGGTGGTTGAGCGTGCGCAGCAGCGTCGTCTTGCCGGAGCCGGACGGGCCGATGAGGCATACCACCTCGCCGCGTTCGACGATGAGGTCGACGTCGCGGAGGACGTCGTTGTGCCCGTACCGCTTGTGCACGCCGACGGCTTCGACGACCGGTACCTGCGGGTCCGCGGTCGCGATGGGTGCGGTATATACGCTCATCGCTTCACTCCTCTCCCGAGTCGACGCTCGAGGAAGTACTGGCCGATGCTCGCAGCAGAGACGAGGATCAGGTACCAGAACACGGCAACGGCCAGCATCTCGATGACCCGATAGCTCGTCGCCGAGATGTTGATGACCTGCGTGAGCAGGTCGCCGCCGGCGATGACGGACACGAGGCTCGTCGCCTTGATGAGCGTCACGAACTGATTGCCGAGCGGCGGGATGATGACGCGCAGCGCTTGCGGTAGCACGATCCGCCTCGTAGTGCGGGCCCGCGTCATGCCCAGGGCGGACGCTGCCTCGATCTGTCCGGTCGGGACCGAGATGATGCCGCCGCGGATGATCTCCGCGATGTACGCGGATTCGGCGAGGGCGAGACCGAGCACCGCCGCGGTGAAGGGGGCGACGATCTGGTTCGTGGGGATCGAGAAGAAGGCGATATCGGTGAAGGGGATACCGAGGGTCACGTTCCGGATGATGAGTCCGATGTTGCCCCAGATGAGCAGCTGCACGAGGACCGGGACGCTCCGGAACACCGTGATGTAGACGGTCGCGATGGTCTGGAGCACGCGGTTCGTCGACATCCGCCAGAGCGCGATGATGAGTCCGATGATGACGCCGAGCAGCATGGACAGGATCGAGAGCTGGATCGTGACCCAGAGCCCGCTCATCACCGGGGGGCTGAAGAGGAATTCGCCGGTGACCTCCCAGTTCAGGGCGGGGTTCGTCGCGAGCCCGTAGAGGAATGCGATGGCGACCGCGGTCACCGCGGCGGCGAGCACCCACGGCCAGGGGGCCTTGCGGCGGATGATCGTGTAGTCGACCCGCTCGACGCGTGGCGGGTCAGCTGGGCCGGGGGCCCCGCCCGCACCCTGGGGTGCGAGCGGGGCCTCGTGGATGGCTTCCGGATTCGACAAGTTTGCCCTCAGTCGAGCGGGAAGGCGTCGGTCCCGGCGCCGTTGATGAGCACCTGGTCCTTGGTGATCGCGCCGTCTTCGGAGCCGTACTCGGTCATGATCTCCAGGTAGCGGCCGTTCTGCACGAGCTCGAGGAGCGCACCCTGGATCGCCTCGGCGAGGGTGCCGCGGTCCTTCTGCATGGCGATGCCGAAGGGGTTGTCCGGGTAGCGACCGGTGCCCATCTCGAAGATGGTGCCGTCGCCGGCGGTGCGGGCGACGTGGTTCATCGTGATGAAGGGCGCGTAGTAGGCGACGATCCGCTCCGACTGCACGGCGGCCTGGCCGTCGGCCTGGCTCGTGTACTCGTTGATCGTGATCGGGCCCCTGCCGTCAGCGACGCACTGCTCGCTCGCGGCCTGCATGCGCACGAGCTGGAGGCTGCCGGTCTGGGTGCCGAGCGTCAGGCCGCACGCGGACGCGAGGTCCGAGATGTTGTGCGGGTTGCCCTTCTGGGTCATGAGCGCGGACTCGTTGACGAAGAGGTCGACGAAATCGAGCACTTCCTGTCGGGCGGCCGTGTCACCGATGACGCCCATGGAGATGTCGATGTTGCCCGCCTGGAGTCCCGGGATGACCCCCGGGAAGGCGAGGTCCTCCCAGACCGCCTCGACGCCGAGCAACGCGGCGATCTCCTGTGAGATGTCGTAGGCCATGCCGGTCGGCTGACCGTTCTCGACGTAGATGAGCGGCGGCGACGACATGGGGGAACCGACGGTGATCACGCCCGAGTCGAGGATCTCCTGCGGCAGCATCGCGCGGTACTCCTCGAGCACACCGGAGCTGGTCTCCGGCGCGGCGGTCTCGCTCGGTGCGGTGGTCGGGGTGGTGGGTGTGGCGCTGGGCGTGCACGCGGCGAGTGCCAGCAGGGCGCCCGCGGCGATGCTGATGAGGCCGGCGCGGCCCAGGTTGGTGGTGGGGGTCATGGTCTACTCCTGACGTCATTGGGGGAGCGGGTGCAATGGCATCTTGTACGGTGTACTACAAGAATTCGGACACGCTAGCACAGTGTGCAAGAGCCGTAAATACTCACCGAGGTCGACAGGGGGTTACGGTTGGCACATGGGTGGATCGGGTGGGGCTGCGGCTGCGAGTGCTCGACCGCCACGCAATCGGAAGGGCGTCACGCGGGCCCCGCTCTCGCGCCACGAGGTCGTCGAGACCGCGCTGCGCCTCATCGATGAGCACGGGTTCTACGAGCTGAGCATGCGTGGTCTCGCCCGGGAGCTCGGGGTCTTCCCGGCGGCGGTGTACTGGCACGCCGGGACGAAGTCCGAACTCCTCGCCCTCGTCAGCGAGCGCGTCATGGAGGAGATCGAGCTGCCCGACGAGTCGCTCGACTGGCAGGACTGGATGCTCGACCTCGGGCTGCGCGTGCGCAGCGTGCTCGGTCACCATCCGCGCTTCGCCTCGTACTTCATCACGAACATCCAGATCAACGGACGAATGCTCGTGCTCGCCGACGCGACCATCGGGACGCTGTCGCGGGCCGGCTTCCGCAACGAGGAGCTCATCTACGCGTACAACGCCCTCTTCGGCGCCGCATTCAGCTGGACCGCCGGCGAGTTCGCCGAGGAGATGGACCCGCGGCATGACGGGGACGGCAAAGCCCAGGTCGCCGCCCGACTCGCGGAAGCGGGCGCCGACGAGTTCGTCAACGTCCGGGCACACTGGTCGGTCGTCGCCGACCGGGTCTACGGGGTGCGCTGGCGCTCCGGGCGGACTCGGCCGATGGACGCGAGCTTCGAACGAATGCTCCGGACGCTCATCGCGGGCTTCGCCGCCCAGCTCGAGTCCCCGCTCAGCTGAGCAGCCGCCGCGGGTTCCCCACCACGATCTCCTCGAACTCGGCCGCGTCAAGCCCGGCCGCGATGAGTGCGGTCCGGAAGTCGCCGAGCACGAAGCCGAAGCCATTCCCGCCGTACGCGGCGAGTTGCGAGACTGTGCAGACATCGTGTGCCACAAGAATTCGTTCGAGGTATCCGAGCCGCACGAGTTCGAGGATCTGATCGATCCGGCGGCGCACCTCGCGTGGGTTTGCGGTGTTAATCGTGTCGATCCCGACGTACGCGCCGGTGGCGGCGACCCGCGCGGCAAAGTCCGCCGTCGGCACGGTGTCCACGTGGCCGACCACAATCTTCTCCGGGGCGACACCCGCGCCGACGAGCAGTTCGACCTGCTCGAGGCCGACGTGCCACCGTGCGGCGTGCGTGTACACCACGGCCCCCGTCGCCGCGTGGGCTGCCGCCGCGCCGCGGAACAGCGCGGCCTCGGTCTCCGACACGTACCACTTGTCGGCCCCGATCTCGCCGATGAGCCCGGCGCGGGCGGTCGTGCCCGGGATGCCCTCGGTGAGGTCGCGGATCATCTCCGCGGCGATCCCCTCGACGCCGAGCTCGGCGACGATCTCCTCGCGCAGATAGGGGTCGCGGTAGCGTCCTGCGCCGAGCACGACGTTGACGCCGGTCGCGCGGGAGATCCGCTGGATGCCCTCGACGGCCCGTGGGTTGCGGGTCTGGCCCGGCGCGGCGGTGAAGTCCCGATCGGAGTCGGGCGTCGCACCGACCGTGAGCTCGGAGGCAGTGAGATCGAAGATCGTCTGCCCGCCCTGGTCGGCGAGCACCTGCAGCTCGTCGATGAGGAGTTCCTCGTCGTGCAGCAGACCGTCGCCACGGCGCTCGGCCATGAGATTGATAAAGAGGTGCTCGTGGGTGAGGGTGCGACCAAGCTGGTCGATGGGGACCTCGCCGAGTGCAGTGGCGACCGTGCGCATTCGTATCCGTTCTGTTGTGCGGGTGATGTCAGGATGGCTCGCGGACCAGCTCGCCGAAGAGCTCGGGACGGCGCGTCCGCAGCGTGTAGCCGGACGAGGCGCGAGCGCGATCCAGCGATCTCGCCTCGAGCGTCGCCACGATCATCTCCTCGCGGATGTGCTCGTCCTGCGCGGCGGCGAGCAGCTCGCCGCTCGGACCGAAGACGAGGGCCGTCCCGGCATGGTGCGGCTGATTCGGGTGATCTGGCGGGAACTCGTCGACGTAACCGGCGCGACCGACTTGGTCTGTCACGATCGCAAAGCACGCGTTCTCCCGTGCGCGCTGCGCATACCCCATGAAGATGTACCGGGTGTGCTGGCGGGCGGCGCGCTCGCTGTCGGCGGTGTCGTCCCACGGCTGCATCCGTCCGGCGTGCGGCATCAGGATGACCTCGGCGCCGCGCAGCGCGGCGATCCGGCCGACCTCGGGGAAGTTGTTGTCGTAGCAGATGACGATCGAGACTCGGCAGTCACCGATGTCGATGACCTCGATGTCGTGGCCGCCCTTGTAATAGAACGTCTCGTCGCGCGACATGTGGAGTTTGCGCTGCTTGCCGAGGTAGCCATTGGGCCCGACCAGCACCGCGGTGTTGTACACGATGTCGCGCTCTTTCTCGCTGAGCCCGACGCACAGTACCTGCCCACGGCGGAGTGCGATCTCCTCGAGCCGACGTACGGTCGGTCCGTCAGGGACCGGCTCGGCGAGGTCATAGGTGTTTGGCGTGCAGTGGCCGTGGACGACGAGCTCGGGGAAGACGACGAGCTCGGCCCCCTCGGCTGCGGCGAGTCCGCACCAGCGATCGATCTCGTCGAGGATGACGTCGGGATCGCCGAGGAGTCCGTTCATGCTCACCGCGGCCACCCGAATGGTCCTCATGGTCCAGCTGCCTCCCGCTCCCTCGCGTGTTGCACACCGTACAAGACACGCCGTCGTGGGGCAACATCCCAGCGGCGCACGTATTCACCTCACCGTCACCGATGGTCCACCTGAGTGGCACCGAACTCGTCAACCACCGTGCGTAGCGTGCACGTGGCTCGGTGTCGCGCCCGCCGAGATGCCCCACCCGTGCCCTGAGGTCGTGCCGGCTCAGCCGATGACCCGCAGCAGCAGCTCCCGGAGCGTCCGCACCTCGGCCGCCTCGAGCGTCTCGACCAGCTCGACCTGGACTGCGTCGACGAGTGGGCTGAGCCGCTCGAGCTCCGCCCGGCCGAGCGGCGTCAGCTCGAGCGTGTTGCGCCGCCGATCCTCGTCATCGCGGCGCCGCTTGAGGAGCCCGGCGGACTCCATCCGCCGCACGAGGTCGGCGATCGTCGAGCGGTCGAGCCCGAGCTCCTCGCCGAGGTCGCGCTGACTGCCGCCCGGCATCGCGGCGACGCCCTCGAGCGCCGCGTACTGGACGCTCGAGATCCGCGGCGAGACTCGCGCCGACCACAGCGCGAGGTGGCGCTGCTGCGCGCGCCGGATGAGGCTCCCGATGTGGCGACGGGTGCCGCTGTCCGTCAGGCGCGCATTCGTCCCCCCATGCGGGCCGCTTGCCACGGTCAGCCCTGCTCGAGCATCGAGGCGCCGAGGAAGTCGAAGAGCTCCTCCCGTGCCCCGAGCGGGAGCACGTGCGCGACGTACTGGTCGGGACGCACGAGCACGATCGCACCGCGCTCGCGGTCGATGCCGCGCAGGTCGAAGATGTCGGGGCCGGCCTTGAGATCGGGGGAGAACGCTTTCTCGTAGTCGTGCAGCCCGAAGCGGCCCTTCCGCGGGAAGAGCGCCGCCGGGAGCGCCGTCGGCTCGATCTCGCGGTGCGGGCGCTGCAGGATCCCCCGCACGTCGAGCACCGAGTCGACCTCGGCGCCGGGTGGGGTGAAGCGGGTGACGGGCCCCTCCGGCGAGGCGAGCCAGGTCATGAGGTCGTCGAATGCGAGCCCCTCGCGGTCCGCGAAGGCGTAGAGCCGCCAGGCGCCATCCGCCCGGTGCACATGGCCGAGCTCCATCCGTTTCGCGTCGCCGATGCGGATGACCGGCGCGGAATGGAAGCGCTTGCCGATCGGGTAGCCACTCGCGAGTGCCTGGTGCTCGTCGGTGCCGGTGAGCAGGCCCGGCAGGTACTGCGTCGCGACGCCCGCCGTGTACTCGAGCGACTGCTCGAAGTACGCCTGGATCTCCTCCGGGTCGACGCCGCCCCGCTCGGGGTGCGCCGGGTCGCGCGGCGGCTGGGCGAGCATCGCCGACCATGCTTTGTCGAAGTCGATGAGGATCTTCGCCACCCGCTGCCGCTCCGCCGAGTAGCTGTGGAGCAGTTCGGCGGGGCTGCGGCCCTCGAGGACCGCAGCGAGCTTCCAGGCGAGATTGAAGCCGTCCTGCATCCCCACATTCATCCCCTGGCCGGCCTTCGCCGAGTGCGTGTGGCAGGCATCGCCGACGATGAAGACGCGTGGCGTGCGGGTGGCGACCTCGGCCTCGGGGACGTCGTCGAACTTGTCGGTGAGCCGCTGGCCGACCTCGTAGACCGAGTGCCAGGCGGTGTCGGCGGCCTCGACCGTGTAGGGGTGGAAGATACGGTTTGCCGCCGCGAGGATGTCCTCCTTTGATGTCCGGCGGATCGCGCCGCCGTCATCGGTGGGCACCTCGCCGAGGTCGACGTAGATGCGCACGAGGTGGCCGCCTTCGCGCGGGATGAGGACGATGCTGCCGTGCTCGGCGCTGATCGCGCATTTGAGCCGGATGTCGGGGAAGTTTGTGATCGGCAGGATGTCGATGACGCCCCACGCGTGGTTTGCCGCCTCGCCGCGCAGCTCCCGGCCGATCGAGGTGCGCACCGCGCTGCGGGCGCCGTCCGCGCCGATGACGTAGCGCGCGCGGATGGACCGGGTCGTGCCGTCGCTGCGTCGCAGCCGCACCGCGACGGGGTACTCGTGAGCCTCGTCGATCTCGTGATCGACGAATTCGTAGTCATAGTCGACCTCGAGGCGACTCGGTGCGTGGCGCATCGTCTCGAGGTAGTAGTCATGAATGCGGGCCTGATTGACGATGAGATGCGGGAACTCGCTGAGTCCGTCCGCCGTGTCCTGGATCCGCCCGGTGCGCGTGATCCGGCTGCGGTCAGCGGGGTCGGGACGCCAGAATGCGGTCTCGTTGACCCAGTACGCCTCGCGCAGGATCTTGTGGCTGAAGCCGAAGGCGTCGAACATCTCGACGGAGCGCACCGCGATGCCGTCGGCCTGGCCGAGGCTGAGGGGGCCGCTGCGACGCTCGATGACGCGTGTGACGATGCCGGGGAATTGCGCGAGCTGCGCGGCGGCGGTGAGGCCGGCGGGGCCCGTGCCGACGACGAGGACGTCGACGTGGTCGGGGAGCTCTGGAGGTCGGTCGGCCGCGCGCGGGTCGAGCGGGTGGATGTCGGGGTCGCCGACCTGGAATCCATTGAGGTGGAACTGCATACCGGGAGCATATGGTCAGTACCCCAACCATTTCAAGAGGCGCGTGCCTCGGCGGCCATCGGGCGTGTGCGGGGAGGGCGGAAGAATGCGCGGGTGCCGTTATCAGCTTGTGACCCGCGCCCCTGTCGGGGGCGCATGCATCCTCAGTAGGGTCGAGCGTGGTGCGGGGCCACGGTCGCCCGCGCGATGACGAGGGGGACAACGCATGTCGCACGAGACGCTTCGCCGGATCAGCCTGGCGGCGACGGCGGCCGCCGCGCTCGCGCTCGGCTCGCTCGTGGCGGTGCCAGCGCTCGCCGCGGACGATGACCCCTCGGACGGCGACGTCACGCTCGCCGGGATGGTGAGCCACCGCGAGTCGGCCGAGGGACCGCCGAGTACGGTCGGCATCCCCGACCTCGACCTCATCGTCTACGTCGATGACGGCACCTCGCAGCACCCGATCGCGACCTTGACGACCGACGAGCACGGGGGGTTCTCGATCGAGGTCCCCGTCGATGGCGGTGAGCAGTACACCTTCAGCGCGAACTCGCCGAAGGACGGTGACGACTACTTCTGGTCGGCGGACCCGCTGCGCATCGTGACCGAGCTCGAGGACGCGGACTGGATGACACCGCCGAGCGGGGTGCTGCCGGTCCTCGGCATCTGGACGGGGTCGGTGCCGACTCCGACTCCGCGCCCGACTCCCACACCTACCCCGTCGCCGAGTCCGACCCCGTCGCCTACACCGACTCCCACTCCGACCCCGACGCCCACGCCCACCCCGACGCCGTCGCCCACGCCGGTGCCGACGGTCAGCGTGAGCGGCATCGTGTACGTGGCGGGCACCTCGACGGCGATTCCCGGTGCGACGGTCACGGCCTCGGTCAATGGTGCGGGCGTCGGCCCGGTCAACGCGGATACGAATGGGCGCTACACGCTCCCCGCGGTCCCGGTCGGCGACGCCGTCATCACGGCGATCGCGGCGGGCCACTCCACGGACAGCCGACCCGTCCGTCTCACGGCTGGGCAGAACGTGACCGGCGAGAACCTCTTCCTCGTCGCGAAACAGCCGGCGAAGACCCGGTCCTCGATCGCCGGCGCCGTTGTGCTCACGAGCGACCGCGAGGACGGGATGCGCTACGCCGGCGAGCTGACGCTGACCCAGAACGGCAAAACGCTGCAGTCGACGACCGCGACGGACGGCGCATTCGTGTTCGAGGACGTCACGGCGCGCGGCGATCTGCACATTGTCGTCGCGGCGCTGCCATCCGGCTACGAGCAGTTACCGGCGGACGGATTCGTCTACAACTTCGCGGGGACGAAGGTCGATCACCTGACGATCCGCCTCACCCCGACGAGCCCGCCGGACCCGACGCCCACCCCGGCCGCGCCGGACGTCACCTGGCTCGTGATCGTGCTCGTGGCACTCGTCGTGGCGGCAGCAATCGTCATCACGGTGCTCCTCGTGCGCCGCCGCCGAGCCTGAGCGCCGACAAGCTACCGCGGGCTACGGCTGGGGCGCGAGCGCGCGCACCTCGGCGATGAGCGCCTCGAGGACCTGCGGCGGAATGCCGTGCCCGCCCTCGAAGGGCACGAACTCGACGTCGTGCCCCGCCGCCGCGAGCAGTCGGGCGGCGGCCTCCCCGGCGCCAAATTCCACCGTCGGGTCCTGGCGCCCATGCGCGACGAGGATCCGCCTGGGGCTTGTCACGACTGCCGCGGCATCCCGCGTCAGCGCCCCGCTCATGGCGACGATCGCCGTCACCCGGGGGTGCGTGAGCCCTGCCGAGAGCGCGAGCATCGCCCCCTGCGAGAACCCGGCGACGAGCACCGGTCCCTCGGGCAGTTCGTCGATGAGTGCATGAATGCGGGACACCGCCCGCCCCAGATCCGGATGGTCCTCGGCAATGGCGTCCTCAGCGGTCAACGCGCGACCGGGCTTCGTCGCCGCATCGAGCCCCCACCATTGCCGCCCACCGTACGGGGTGGCGTCCGGCGCCGTCGGCACGAGCACAGTGCCGGGCAGCATGGGGGCGATCGGCGCGAGGTCATTGCCGTCAGCGCCATACCCGTGCAGGAGCAAGATGCCGGGGGTCCCGGTGCCAGAACGTTGCGTGTCCATGCGGCTGAGCGTAGCGACGACCCGGCGAGGGGCGCGCACAGTTATCCACAGGTACGCGCCGCATTCGCCCGGATGTCGCCCGTCTCTGACAGAATCGCCGGGCGGGGGCGACAGGAGGACCATGACGATGACCGAGGCGAAGGCGCCGCGTTCCCGTACCGCCACCATGTCCCTGTACCTGACCATCGGGACGCTGCTGGCGGCCGC
>Ga0182742_1001181_pt1 | contig 35102 bp, 26 predicted proteins | sample eDN5th37CBELigMG_FD_128880 | JGI IMG/M metagenome (GOLD analysis project Ga0182742, IMG submission 128880) | Enriched Miracle-Growth compost microbial communities from Emeryville, California, USA - eDNA 5th pass 37_C BE-Lig MG (version 2)... ... | reverse complement strand
TTTGAGACAGAAGGCACAATTACTTCTTGTACCAGCCCATCCCAAGCGCTCCTTCACCTAGATGTGTTCCAATAACAGGACCAAAATAACCAATAGAGAACTCTACATTGGGGTATTTTGCCTCAAGCTCAGCCTTCCAATCGTTCGCTTCTGCCTCACGATTGGCGTGGATGATTGAAGCTCGATAGTTTTCACCGTTGGCTGCATCTTCTCCTAAAAGGTCTGAAACACGATTAAGGGCTCTTTTCTTCGTGCGCACTTTTTCGTACGGCTCAATTTTTTTATCAACAAAATGAAGAAGTGGTTTAACCTGCAACAAACTTCCAATAAACGCCTGTGCATTGGAAAGCCGTCCTCCACGCTGTAAATGGCTTAAGTCATCGACCATAAAATATGCCCGCATTGATTCCTTCATTGCATTTAAGCGCGCAATAATTTCGTCTGCACTCAAGCCTTGTCCTGCTAGCTGAGCCGCCTCTAACGCATAAAAGCCTTGAATCATACAGGCAGTTTCCGAATCAAAAGGATACACTTGAATCCCTTCTACCATTGATCCAGCAGATACAGCTCCTTGAAAGGTTCCACTGATTCCACTAGAAAGATGAACGGAAATAACCGCATCATATTCCTTTGCTAGCGTTTCAAATAGCTCCATAAACTGCCCAATTGGAGGCTGTGAAGTAGTTGGCAGCTCACTGTCTTTTACTTTTTCATAAAATTCTCCTGCGGTTACATCTATTTCTTCACGAAGAGATTCATTCCCAAAAATAACACTTAAGGGAATCATATGGATATTTAACTTTTCACGTAATTCCTTCGGGATGTACGCGGTACTATCCGTGACAACAGCCGTTTTCATGTATAGAATTACCTACCTTTTTTTATCGCTAATTAACGAGTAGTTTCTCCCTGGCGAGACTTCGCGTGACGAAATGGGTATGTATAGGGAGCAACAACCCGAAATGCTATATTCGTTCTACTTCCCATTATGAGAGGCTATCCCTATCGGTCAGAAAGAATCACTATATCTAGCATTGTGCCTATTTTCCATTTTATATGAATTCAATTTAAAATGCATTATTTTATGATAAAAGATAAAGACATACTTACCAAGCAGGCAAGTATGTCTTTATAAGTGTTAGGATAAAACCCCATTATCCATTATCCATTTTTATTTCGCCCAAATGCTGTGCGCTAAGTTTACTTAACCTCAACCCATCCATTTTTTATCGCAACCACAACAGCTTGCGTACGGTCATTTACATTCATTTTTTGCAAAATGTTGCTCACATGGTTTTTTACTGTTTTTTCACTAATATAAAGAGCATCGCCAATCGCACGGTTGCTTTTACCGTCAGCCAACAACTGAAGGACTTCACACTCACGTCTTGTTAGCAGATGAAGCGGTCGACGTATTTCTACTCGAGAAATCGTTTGGACACTAGATTCGCCTTCTTGAATCGAAAGTCTTCTAAATTCCTTCACAAGATTGTGAGTAACCTTTGGATGTAGATAAGATCCACCATCTGCAACCACTTTAACTGCGTTAATCAAAGCGTCGGCATCCATTTCTTTTAATAGATACCCTGTTGCTCCTGTTTTCAGCGCATGTGTCACATAATTTTCATCATCATGAATCGAAAGAATGATCACCTTCGCTTGCGGGTGCTTGGCAATAAGTTGCTGAGTCGCTTCAATTCCATTAATATTCGGCATGTTAATGTCCATAATGATGACATCTGGCTGATGAAGCTCAAATAGATTCATGACCTCACTACCGTCGTCCCCTTCTGCCACAACCTCAAATGAATGTTCAAAATCTAGAATACGTTTAACCCCTTCTCTAAATAGCTGATGATCATCAATAATAATAATTTTCGTTCCCATCTGTTTCGCCCTCCCTGTCTACTCATGCTTTCTGTCTTTTATATCAATTGCAGGCGAAATTTCCTCTTACCCGCTAGTACTTTCGCTTCATTTCCTACCTTAACACGGAAAGCCTTGTCCTCTTAAAAGAAAACGATTTTTACGCCACCTTTAATTTTGACTCTCTAACGGTACGTGTATGACAACTTTGGTCCCACTACCGATGGTTGAATCAATAAAAATTTCTCCATCTAGTAAATCGACACGCTCTTTCATGCCAAGAATACCAAAAGACTGCATCTTCGTTTGGTTCAAATCAAAACCTTGACCATCGTCTTTTATCGTAGCCTTAGCCATTGCCTTCGTGATTGTAAGTTCGACCTTTATCGTTGAGGCTTTTGCATGTTTTAAAGCATTTTGAACCGACTCCTGAATCAGTCTAAACAGCGCAACTTCATATTTTGCCGGCAGCCTGTTAACCTCACATCTATGACTAAATTGAATTTTTACTGTCTTATGATACTCTTCGGTTGTGACCAGATATTTTTTGAGGGTAGGCACTAAACCTAAATCATCAAGAGCCATTGGACGCAAATCATAAATAATTCTCCTAACCTCGTACAAAGCGGAGCGGACAATTACTTTCAAATCACGAATTTCTGCCATTGCTTCATCGCCGCTTCGCTCTTTGTAAATTTTCTCAATGAGATCAGAGCGCATCATAACATTCGCAAGCATTTGCGCCGGTCCATCATGAATTTCTCGGGATAGTCGCTTTCGTTCTTCTTCTTGCGCTTCTATAATTTTCAGTCCAAAGTCCTGCTTTTGTTTCGCCGTTTCTAAGGCCTCACCCATTTGACGGATGTCGCTCATCATGTAATTCTTGACAACTGAAATTTGCGAGGAAAGGTCTCCCGCCCGTTCAATTGTACTGGTAAGCCCTTCCAATCGATGTTCGAGGTCGTTTCGTCTCTCTTTTAACTGCTTTTCAAGTTGGCGTTTCATTGTTAATTCCATTTGCAGACCATGGGCCACTTCGTAAGCCTCTTTGACCTCGGTTTCAGAGAAGTCTTTGAAATGCTTGCTTACATCGGACAGCCGTTTCCTTGCTGAACGAACCTGAATCTCAAGCTTATCCCCTTCTTCGACAATCTTTGTAGCAAGCTGTTTGACTTCCTTTAATTCGTTTACAATCGATTCATAGTCTTGTCGGCACTGTTCACCAATGCTGAATACTTCATTTTTACTATTTGTAACGGTGTCAATCATTGTATCAAGAATATGATCAAGGGTTTTTGTTTCAATTTTTTTTAATACCATCGCAATTCCTCCGGCGATTTCTTTATCTTAGGATAAACGAATTACACATTGCTTATTAAAAGACGATGGATTATAGCGGTTTCCTAAATTTGAAATCACCTTTAAAAGATATCACCCTATAATAATCCATCATACCGTGAATAGGTAAAAAACATCTACAAATAGATTCCGTCAAAAAACGGGACCTTTTGATAATAAGTACTATTATACCATCCTATCATTTTACGAACATTAAAGTTTATTTACATTCTTGACTCAATTTGTCGCATTCGCTTTGTCGATTTATAATGGAGGAAAGAGATTAACCGTGAAAGGAGCATTACACCATGCTGCCCCGCTATAAAACAGTAAAAGGCTACGGCGAACACGAAATCAACATTCAAAGATCAAGATTTATTGCCTATGTCGAGCGTGCTGAAACAGAAGAACAGGCTCAAGAATTTATTCAATCCATAAAAAAGAAAAACTGGGACGCCACACATAATTGTTCCGCCTATCTTATCGGCGAGCAAGACCATATCCAAAAAGCCAATGATGACGGAGAACCTAGTGGCACTGCAGGAGTTCCCATATTAGAAGTGCTTAAAAAGAAAAACCTAAAAGATACCGTTGTCGTTGTCACCCGCTACTTTGGAGGAATTAAGCTCGGTGCTGGTGGTTTAATTCGTGCTTATGGAAAAGCAACCTCTGAGGGTCTAAATGCCACAGGAATTGTGGAAAGAAAGCTTATGCGGGTCATGCATACAACGATTGATTATACTCTTTTAGGGAAAGTCGAGAATGAGTTAAGGTCTTCGGTTTATACACTTAAAAACATTCATTACTTAGAAAAGGTCGAGATTGAAACATTTGTCGAAGAAGGAGAGAAAGAGAACTTTTCTGCTTGGATGGTGGAGTTGACGAATGGGCAGGGAGAACTAGTTGAAGGAGAAGTGATTTATTTAGAAGAAGCGTTAAACGGATAAACTTTACCAAAATTCGCTAATAAATGGATATAATCCGCAAACAAATAGTCAACTTACTAAATTATATGAAAATTATTCTAGACTAAAGTCCTAAATTTATTTGTTTTTACCAAAATATACGATTTACGAAAAACCAAATAAATTGTAAAATGGAAGATAGGTTAAAAAGGATTACAAACAATTACTCTTATAAATTTATAAATATCAATAGAAAAGGAGATTTATATGTCAGGTACTAGACGCACTGATCTTCATTATAAACCTAAGAAGAAAAGGAAAAAAATAGTCCGCTGGATTATGTTGCCTCTTCTCCTTGTTCTTGTTAGCGTGGTTGCCTATGGTGCCCACCTATATAGCAAAGCTGAAACCGTGATGAAGGACTCTTATCAACCGGTTGACCGCGATAGCAAGCGAGCAAGTGTCAACCCATTTGAAGAAAACATTTCTGTTTTATTCATCGGAGTTGATGATAGTGAAAAACGGAAGTTTGACTCCAACTCACGTACCGATGCTTTAATGCTTGCTACTTTTAACAAGGATGAGAAATCAGTTAAATTACTAAGTATTCCTCGTGACTCCTATGTGTACATTCCTGACGAAGGGTACTCTGATAAAATCAACCATGCTCATGCATATGGCGGTGTCGAGTATACACTTGAAACAGTTGAATATCTTCTCGATATCCCAGTTGATTATTATGTGAAAATGAACTTTAATGCATTTATTGATGTTATTGACGCACTGAATGGCATTAAAGTTGATGTTCCTTATACCTTTACTGAACAAGATTCAAAGGATAAAGCCGGTGCCATTACATTAGAAGAAGGATTACAAAACTTAAATGGTGAAGAAGCCTTGGCTCTTGCTAGAACGCGTAAGCTAGATAGTGACATTGAACGAGGAAAACGTCAGCAAGAAATTATTAAAGCTGTAATTAAAAAAGCAGCATCTGTTAAATCTCTAAGCAATCATACAGACGTTATTGAAGCAATTGGGGATAATATGAAAACAGACTTAAGATTTGAAGAGATGACATCCTTTATCAATTATGCGGTTGCAGGAACTAGCTTAAATGCAGAAACACTAAACCTAGATGGTAGCGACTCCAGAATTAACGGTATTTACTACTACCAACTAGATGAAGAAGCATTAGCTGAAACAAAGACAACCCTAAAAAGACATCTTGGCTTAATTCCGGAAACGGAATTGGTTAATGATACAGAAACAAGCACAGAAGAAACAGTTGAGATGAGTACGGACACAACGACAGCCCCTTCTTACTAGAAGGGGTTTTTTTATTCTATAAATTCCCTGCTTAAGACAAACCAAAACTGATGTTACTTTTCGTTCATTAAAAAAAGAGACCCAGTCATTTGCTGGGTCTCTTATCTGTTCTTTACATATTTACGTCCCTGTAACATGTTTAACAACGGACGATAATTTTTATCCACTAATCCAACGCTTTCAACGATCAATTCAATGGAAAGCAAGATGATGGTGATAAGCAACAAAGATCCCCACATCGTTGTCAGGGAGAAGATAAACGCCGCTAAGCCAAACATGGCACTAATTGCATAAATCAGAATAACCGTTTGTCTATGCGTGAAACCAAGGTTAAGAAAGCAATGATGCAAATGCGATTTGTCTGGTGCAGATAACGGTGTTTTTTTGACAAGTCGACGTACAATTGCAAAGATGGTATCCGTCATCGGAACACCTAAAATAATGATTGGAATGATAAAGGAAATGAACGTTACACCCTTAAACCCGAGTAAGGAAAGCACGGAAATCATATATCCAAGAAATAACGCTCCAGTATCCCCCATAAAAATCTTTGCGGGATAAAAGTTGTATTTAAGAAATCCCAATGTACTTACCAACAACAGAAAACCCACTGTTATAACGTACACGTCTCCCATAATGATGGCCATTCCGGAAATCGAAATCAAGGCAATGGATGAAACCCCCGCAGCCAAACCATCTAGACCGTCGATTAAGTTAATGGCATTCGTCACTCCAACAATCCAGAGAAGGGTAATCATGATACTAAACCCACCGAATTCAAGCATTCCACCAAAAGGCAAATTGATGAAATTAACCTGAACGCCACCCCAAACCACTACAATAAGTGCAGCAATGATTTGAGAAACTAACTTTACTCGCGCTGAAAGCTCGTAGATATCGTCAAAGATTCCTGTTAGGACAATGACAAGACCACCCGCCATAATTCCAAGATGATGGGGACTATCCGGTCTCAAAATAAAAAGACCAATCATAAAGCTAATATAAATGACTAAACCGCCCAACCGGGGCATAATTTTCTCATGGACTTTTCGATCGTTCGGTCGATCAGTGGCTCCTAATCGAAACGCCAATTTCTTTACAATTGGTGTGATAAGGATGGAGCACATAAAGCATAATATTAAGGTCATGTAAAAAAACATGGTGACCCTCCTTGTGATTAGGATGCCCCTATATATAAGAATAAAACAGGCATTTTTGATTTTCTTTATTGCCGATGCTAATTATAGCACAAACCCAAAAGAAGTGAATCGTTTTTCATAGTTTAGTAATGTTTTAGTAATATATAGTAAGGTACCCATTTTCGTCACGCATAGCACTTTATCGCATTGCATTATAGTAAAAAAAACACTGTAAATAATATCCTATGGATAATAATTATTGCACTCTTATAATTGGACGAATAAATCCTTAAAAAGTTTCAGAGGAATAAGTTTTATTCCCCTTTAGGAGTAAACTTCACTTTAAACACCTCAAGAACAAACTCCGGGAGCGCCAGCATTCTTCTCCAACGAGAAGGTTGTTTAACTAGCCTATACAGCCATTCCACCCTTAATGTCTGCCAGATTTTAGGTGCGCGTTTAACCGTACCAGCTAAGACGTCGATACTGCCACCTACCCCCATGAAAATTCCATGCGAAAAAGAGTTAAGATGACGTGAAGTCCATAGCTCCTGTCTAGGAACACCAAGTGCAACAAGGACGATATCAGGCTGAAGCTTCTGTATGTCAGCAGGAATCATTTCCTCCTCTAAGACAAAAAAACCATGATGTCTCCCGACAAGTTGTAAATGAGGATATTGTTTTTCAATATTAGAAGCAGCCGCACTATTTACCTCTTCTTTGCCACCTAAAAGGTAGACCTTCCACTTGTTTTGATTAGCAAGTTCCAGTAAACGTATGGTCAAATCGTATCCAGTCACACGCTCAGGAATAGGGGTGTTTAATATTCTAGAGGCAAGAATAATCCCATAACCATCTGGGACGATATAATTAGCATCATTTAGTGCCGCCCTATACTCTCCATGTTTCTTAGCGTGCATGACGATTTCTGGGTTGGCTGTGACAACAAAAGTCTTCTCCCTATTATGAATTCTTTTAATGAATAAATTCACCATTTCTTCAAAAGTATTGGTGATGAAGGAGATATCCAATATCTTTACATATTTAGTAGTCATTTTTGAATGCCCATTTCTTTAATAAAGTTAATTATAAAAAACTCACTTTTAAACAAAGGGTCTGTTTCTAAGAAACAGACCGTTCATGCCAAATTATTTATCACCTAAAGCGACTGGTCCGCTCTGCTTTTTTGTCACTTCTTCGCGGAACTTCTTTTGTTCTTCTTTACTCATTGACTTGTACCATTTTAAGAACTTTTCATACTCTGGAATCACTTCATTCACTGGACCATAATCTTTGATTTCTCCATATTCAAGCCAAAGAGCCTGGTCACAAAACTCTTTAATTTGTCCCATCGAATGGCTGACAAAAAAAATGGTTTTGCCTTGTTCTTTAAATTCGAACATTCTATTTTTTGACTTTTGTGCGAACGCTTGGTCTCCAACTGACAAAGCCTCATCAACGACTAAAATATCTGGGTTGACCGTCACAGAGATGGCAAATCCAAGACGAGACTTCATCCCACTGGAATATTTTTTTACAGGCTGATCGATAAATTTACCGATATCCGCAAAATCAATAATTTCAGGCTCCATCTCTTTTATTTGTTTTTTATTAAATCCCAACATCAAACACTTTAATTCAATGTTTTCTCTGCCAGTCAGTTGATTCTTTAACCCAGAGGAAATGGCAATTAAGGATGTCTGCCCAATTGTTTTTACTGTGCCTGACGTAGGAGGGATTACCCCTGCAATGATATTCGATAGTGTTGATTTCCCTGAACCATTAACTCCAACCAATCCTATAACGTCTCCTTTATTCGCTGTAAAGGAAACATTTTGCAGAGCATAAAAATCCTCTCCGTACCCTCCTGGCAAAATCACATCGAGTAATTTTTCCGAGGTCTTTTTATACATTTTAAACTTTTTATATACATTTTTTACAATTACTGTTTCAGTCACCAGGGTACCTCCATCTTACAAATAATCAACAAAATGGTTTCTAAATTTCAAATGAAGTGCTGAACCAATCGTCAACATTACCAAAACAAGTCCCCAGAAATAAAGAGTATATAATGGGTCTTCAAGCGCATACCAGGAAACCCCTAATAGAGATGCCCTATAACCCTCCACCAGATAGTATAAAGGGTTTAATTTTAGCAGGAGCGATATATCAACACCATTAATGATTAGCTCGTCCATTTTCCATAGCAGCGGTGTTAAATAAAGCAGCATCTTCGTTATCGATTGGATCATTTGCTGTACATCCCGAACAATAGTAGCAAGGGTAGAAGTAATCAAGGCTAATGAAAACAAGAACATCAGAGCTGCAAACATAAAATATGGCAACTGAATATAGTAAACAGATAATTTATAATCTGTAAACTGCAGAATAACAGTTACCACCCCTACTAACATTAAGTGCTGATAAAAGTTTGCCATTATAACATAGGAGGGGATGGCACTCATCGGAAAACTCATTTTTGAAATCAATTGAATTCTTGTATAAATTGATTTAGATGAGGCTGTAATGGATGGATTAACAAAAAACCAAACAAGCATCCCGGTTAAGAGCCACATGAAGAAAGGAACTTCAATTCCATGTCCCATATCTACATCGCTGCCCTTACGGATCCCAATCCCAAAAACAAACCAATAAATTCCAAGTTGAATCATTGGATTGATGATTTCCCATAGAGCACCTAAATAATTATTTGCATTATCGCTTTTCATTTCAAATGCAGATAGTCTCAAAATAAGATAGAAAGAATTAATCTGTTCCTTTATGACTGTAAACATTGACTTCATAAAATATGTCCTTCCTAAAACAAGTAATAATCCTGTTCATTATACCTTATTCTTTCCGATTCATACATAATAAAAACATAAGCACTGAGCAAGAATACTCTCAAAGCTTATGTTTTTATTGGCCCAATTTCCTATTTACAACACTCTTTTGTCCAAACATATAGCGAATCAAGTTAAAACTCGACTGTCCATTTGAGTATTTATTCCACTTCTCAGCGTACTCATTGATTAGCTTATAGTCAAAATGTCCTTTTTTTATCACTTCAATGATTGATTTTGTATCCACAACAATTGGTCCTGGAAGATTCTCATCAAATCCTTCCCAAATCCCTCGCTTTATTTTATATTGCTCAATGTCATAAGTGAAGAAAATCATCGGCTTTTTTAAAAGGGAGTACTCATATGGAATTGAGGAGTAATCTGTAATAAGATAATCGGAAATTAAAAGTAAGTCATTAATTTCATAATGGCTTGATGAATAATCAAAAAGAAAATTAGGATATAAATAAGCATAATCCTCCGTTACTTTAACTGCAGGATGGAGACGGAGAATTAAGATATGATCTTCCCCTAATTCAGTTTTCATATTTTCTAGATCTAGCTGCAAATTAAACTGTGCTAACTCATGATCTCGATAAGTTGGAGCATACAAAATAACCTTTTTTTCTTGTAGTAGCTTATTCTCACTGATTAATTTTTGAACAGAATTTTGTTTCTTTCCCTCGTCATAAAAGAAATCTGTTCTGGGGATACCTGTCCTTAGAATCTTCTCATCCCCTAAGGAAAACGCTGCTTTAAAGATACTAGCCATTATCTCTGACCCAACTACGACCTTATCAAATCGGTTGTAGACCATGAGGAACCTCTGCAACGCTTTCTCACTTCTATCTTTAACAGACTGGTCCTGTAAACCAAATTTCTTAATAGCACCTGTCGCGTGCCATAACTGAATGCATTCAACAGTTTCTTTAAAATTCGTTACCGCAAGGAAACCGTAATAATTATCCACGAAAATATGTTTAGATGTTGCTAGATGATAAATAGATTTAACCCAGTCAAAGACATTTAATGATTCAAAAGCAATTAAAGTAACCCCTTTATAGACTGTAAATTGGTTAATACTTTTGCCTTTACATAAAAAAACGACGTCGTCCTGTATTTCTTGACGACGCATTTCTTCATATATGAATTTGCTGTTATCTCCGAAAGAAACCACAAAGGTTGTTTTGTCTTTAAGCGGGGCTAACTTACAAATTGCAAAAACACACTTAAAGATAAATAAATAACAGGAAATAGCCGTTTCCCTAACCATTTTTCACCTTGTTATTGAGGTCATCTTTAATTTTTGTGGTAGAAATACCAATTGTTCTTGGCAAATAAATGACTTCGCAATGGTCTTTAAGAAAGTCAAATTTCCCTTCCCAGTCGTCACCCATTACAAAAATGTCAATGTCGTTATCAATAACATCCTTTACCTTTTGGTCCCAGGTATTTTCAGGAATCACCTTATCAACAAAGCGAATCGATTCAAGAATAAACTTGCGGTTTTCAAAGCTGTGGTACGCCTTTTTATTTTTCCCCGCATTAAATTCATCAGTAGAAAGTCCTACAGTTAAATGGTCACCAAGCGCTTTTGCTCGTTGTAAGATATTTATATGTCCGATATGGAGTAAATCAAATGTGCCGTACGTTAGTACTTTTTTCAAAACTATATGCCCTCCTCTAATATCGAGAGTCTTTGCATCGACATACTATGACAAAATCAATCAATTATACAAACAATTATATGACTACCGTTGATAAATTTCAATCCGTTGCTTGAATAGGGTTCTTTAGTTTGAATTTCAATTTTAGTCCTCTAGTCCTGTTTTTGGAACTTATTTCCGGAGTTTTCAACATCATTATAGTATTAGTGTAAACCAAATGGTTGATTTTCATTAGTTTCGTTGGAGCTTTTTTAATACGGTTTTCATTAAACTAAAATTATTTAGTAGCTTCTGTTTTGATGAAAACTCCAAACCAAACTGAAAGGAAGTAAAGGTAAGTGGTATGGTTGTTTTAAATCCTGTATGGCTGAAGTCTCGGATGACAGTTCCCCATACTTTGATTTCTTTTTTGGAAACTTTATCACTTTCCATATAATATATTTTATCTTTTCTTTTAATAAACAACTGATCGTCTTGCTTCATATTATAGAATCTATTTGTAAATCTTCCTTTTATTTCAAGTCTCAACCCTTTTATCTTCCAATCTGTAATAATAACCCTGTCAATATCTTCTAGAGGCTCTGTATTTACCCCTTTATAGGGCAATCCATTTTCTTTCAAAGAGTGTAAGTATTCTTTAAAATAAAGAGGCATTGTTTGTTCATAAATTATTTCTTTATCAATTAACTTTAGGATAGAAATTAGTTCATCAAAAAATGTGCTTCGCTCATATGGATTCAAAACCTCATAAATAATCACGTTATTTTTTTCATATAAATACAACCGCATATGATAGCTGATTAAATATTGAACATAAGGAATTACCTTCCCATATCTCTTCAAGGATTCATCAATAATGGGCTTATAGCACTTTCTTAAAAAGTCTGAATAACGTTCTTTTTTATACCAAGCTTTATTTACCAACGAATCATTATTCTCCCTAATACGATAGAAATAAGTAGCTTCCGACACCAACCCATATCTTTTTTCATGCAGAAGAAGACGATTAATCATTAATGCATCTTCCCAGAAATGAAGATCCTCCTGAAACTTTAACTTACCATTCTTAAGTAAGGAACTATTAAAAAAAGAACCACCAATATGAAAATGGATTGCTTGGTGCTCCTCGAGTATATTTACTTTGCGAGTTCCCTTTTCAAACCTATAATTCAGTCTATGATCCCCTTCCCTTTGGTCGATATAATAGAGGGGAATCACCGCCAAACTCACATCATTATTTTTATTAAAGAAGTTTTCTACTTGTTCTAGCGTATTATTCGAAAATAAATCATCTGAATCAAGAAACCCTATAAAGTCTGTCCTTTCAGAGACATACTCTACCCCTAAGTTTCTTGCACTAGCTGGGCCTAAATTAGCAGATTGCACAAACTTAAAGTTTGCAGGATATTGGTTTACATATTGCAGACATATTTCCTTAGATTTATCTGTACTTCCATCATCTATCAGGATTACTTCGACTTTTTCTTTAAAACTTAATGTTTGTTTTATTAGACTTTGAACTGCCTCGTCCAGATACTTTTCCGCATTATAGACTGGAATAATAATCGAAAAGAACATTGTAGGTTTAAATCCCTTCATACCATATTATAAGATTGACACAAACATAATTATAATGAAGAACTATATGATATACAACTTGTTCATTTTTAATGGTTTTCACAGTGATATAATAAAAAAGACACTAATTGGAAGGGGAAATTAATGAATACTGTACTTTCAGTTGATATTGGAGGAACAAATGTAAAATATGGCTTAGTTAAGGAAAATGGCATACTAATCGAGAAGGGGATTTTCTCATCCAAAAACGGGAACGGTTTGCACGTTCTGGCTGAAATAGATAAACTCGTACAAGCAAAATATCAAGATGCAATTAGCGGAATTGCAATTAGTACTCCTGGTTTCATTGACGCTAAAGACGGTTTAGTAATTAGAGGGGGCGCTATTAAAGAGTTTGCCAATACCCCTTTAAAAGAAAAACTCACGCAAAGATATAAGCTTCCAGTAACGGTTGAAAACGACGCAAACTGTGCTGCTCATGCTGAAAAATGGCTAGGTTTCGCAAAAGATATTGATACATTCATCTGTATTACCGTAGGAACTGGAATAGGTGGGGCCATCTACATAGAGAACCGACTATTAAGAGGAAAAAACTTCAGAGCAGGTGAATTTGGTTCTATGTTTATAGATGGGCATAGAAATTGGAATTCTCTTTCTTCATTAAAAAGTCTTCGCCAAAAGTATGCCCGCCATCATTCAATGAGTGATATTAATTTTAGTACTGAAGAGATCTTTAGTAAGAAAGAAACAGGTGAATTTTATTCATCCCTAATAATTTCGGACTTTTATAAATACCTTGCTTACGGGGTATACAATCTATTCACAATTTTTGACCCCGAGTTAATTTTAATTGGAGGTGGATTAAGTCAAAGGGATGAGTTTATTAATGAACTTTCTAACCACTTAAAAGTCTTTAATCAGTACAATGAGAATATAAATATTCGATCCTGCAGATTTAAAAACGATGCAGGTATAATAGGTGCAGCCTATTTTCACTTCAAATCCCTTTTATGATTTAGGCCAAAATAAAAGCATTATCCAGATTCTTGACCTGAAGTCAGTCTGGATAATGCCGGAAGATTATCTAAAGCACGATGAGTTTCACAAGTAAGGTAGCATGAAGTTGATTCATTATTAATTTAATTCCTTAATTTTGTTGTATACCCTTTCCCTGTTATTAAAATCATTGTAAGCAAAGAAGCTGTCTACACGATCTTTGTATTTCGCTTCCATCTCACACTGATTTTCCATGTAGGATATCATTTTATCAATTAAAATTTCGTGGTTACTGATTACATCCCCAAACCCCATGGTATCGAAATCAAAATAACCTCTTTCAAAGTGATAGTAGTCAAATTGATAATATATGACAGGTTTCTTCTCATATGCAAAATCAAAATGAACAGATGAAAAGTCCGTAATCATTAAGCTAGAAGAATTAAATAATTCTTGATAATCACTATTATACGGTGCAAAAGTCACATACTCATTTTTATTAAAATCCTCAATTTGTTGCTGTATATCAGGATGTGGGAAGAATATAATTTCATAATTTCTTTCCTTAGCAAAAGAGATTAGCCTCTCATCATTTATTAAATCATTATACCTCTTGAAGTACTCAGAATATTTAAAGGTCTCATTGTAAGGTCTTACCCCTAGTACTTGGTTTTTAGCATGAACTAGGTTCTTTCTCCAAGTAGGCATGATCAAAATTTGTTTCTTACTATTACTAATTAAGTTATCGTAGCGAGGAAAGCCTGTTAATGCTACATTTTTTTCATCATAATTATAATTCCCGGCCAAAATATTTTTTCGTTCAATAGGGGATGCCGTAATAAACAACTTAATATTTTTATTATACTTATTTAACCAACCAGATATGTTCGCCATAGTGACTCCATGCTGTAAGAACACATAATCAAAAGTTAAAAGATCCCTATAATAAATCTTCGTGGAGAAGAAAGGATTTGTTACCCAGATATCAGCATGAGAAGATATAACTTTTGAAGCTTTTAGTATAAGGCTTTTGTGCTTAAAAGATCCATATGGGATGATTTTAGCACCAAACTCCTTTGTTAATCTTTCATAATCTACGCTATCACTTTTTATGACATAATACCTTTCAACATTATCATTTTTCTGCAAGGAGTACCTGAAAAGATGCTCTGCATTATCATTTCCTTTATCTTGCCTGTCCATAAATAACCAAACTTCTTTTTTGTTAATAAGGCGACTTAAGAAATGGGCAGTCCTAGCAACAGCGGCCTTTCTCGGACCTGTTTTTTTCATTTTCAAAAGAGATTTAATATATTTATACTCTTTTTGTAAGCTGTTAAAAATAGACTTTCGCTCTACATGCAAGACTTTATTGTTGTAATAAAAAACTAAATCATTTTTAATAGCGTAGGCATTTTTAAGATTGTTTGTTAAACCAGAGTTCGGATAAAATCTTATTCCCATTTGTACTTCGGCAACATCTACCCTGGTACGAAATACCAAAGTATCCTTAATTTCTTTCTTTGGTATTGTGAGTCTAAAACCTTTATACTTTTTGACTACATTATCAAGAGAATAGATATCATTAACAGAACGATCAATATCTTCTGCATCATATATTTTCTCATTAACTTGTACATAAAGCTGCAGCTCATCCTTGCTAAATAACGAACCCATAAATCCTTCAATTATCGTATTCTGTTCGTCGACTTCGATAATTTCTATCGTAATTTTCTCTCTAGATAACGAATCAATATTTTTACCGTTGTACTCAATACGAGCATCATCAGTAAAATACTCCTTATGAACTAAGTCATTAAAAGACTTTCCATACTTCAAAGTAAGCGCATGATAAAGTACGTAGTGATTCACATTCTCGGAAGCCAGAATTACCTCGTCGTCCAGATTCCTTAATACTTCACAAATTAATTCAAAAAATTGCTTATATTCCTCATCAGATAAAGGTGTATCGGCCTTCTTTTTAACAAGGAGCTTCCACTTCAAATCTTGCATTAATACATACTGAATAAAAAGTGGGAGTCTAGGTCTGCCTTTAAGTACCTGATGAATCAAATCAATTGAGAAGTTTTCCAACGAATGATTATACCAATTCTTATTATTCATAGCCGTCTGCATGGCAGATGAACCATCATTTCTTACTCTGTAAAAATATTTTGCTTCTTTTAGTACACCATACTTTCCTTTTTCTAGAATGATTAGGTTAACTAATTTTGCATCTTCGCCAATTTTCGTCTTTGTATCAAATTTAATCGACTCAAATATTTCCCTTTTGATAAAAGTAGATGCACAGTGAGTAAGTATTGCCTTCGGTTCTAATTCAACATCGATGACTCTTGTTTCTTTAAACTTTTTATTCAGAACATGCTGCCCTTTTCTACCTTCAAAAAAGTAGATTGGAACTGCAACTAAGTCAATCTCGTTGGAATGTTCTTCAAAAAAAGTTTTCACATTCAATAACATATCTTCAGAATTATAGTCATCAGGATCAAGGAACTGTATATATTTCCCCTTAGCAAAATCAACTCCTGTATTTCTTGCACTACTTACCCCACCGTTTTCTTTCTTCACATAAACGATATTTTCTGGGTATTTATTTAAGTAATCCAAACATATTTTTTCCGAGTCATCCGGACTTTCATCATTCACCAAAATAAGTTGGACATTTTCTTTAAAATCTAAATCCTGTTTTACTATGCTCTCTATTGCTTCCTCAAGGTATTTTTCAACATTATAAATAGGCATTATTATCGAGAATAGAAAATGCCTATTACTTGTCTCATCGTACACTTTTTGTATTTTAGATATTTTTGAATCCATTATAGTCTCATTCACCTTTTTTATTATTTTCATTCTTATGTACTACAATTTTCAGAGAAATATTTTAATGTACAACCATAATTTAACCTTAATAAAAGTAATCGATACGCTCTATTAATAACCAGTACTTACCATACTCCCTATCGTAAAAGCACACATAAATCCGTCTTGAAAAGGTATTTTACATCAATTACTTTACAATACTGCCAATGCCACCTATGATTATAAACTAACAAACATACTATGTAAATTTAAGTGAAAAGATAAAGGAGGTAAAGTCTACGCTTAATCATAACATTCCTCCGGCTCCGAAACGCTTTACAAAATTGTTACGAATCCTGTAGGTGAAGAAGTATCTTTGTTGCTCAATTCTTCTACCGCAATACTTTCAGTTTTACTCTTATAGTATAATATAGTATTACAGCAACTTCACAAGCTCAATATAGCTTATTGAATTTATATACCTGACAATCATACCCATGTCAACCAGCATTTCAGCTAGGGAGTACTACCAAACTGACCCACCATAAACAAAGTGGCTGTAGCAGAATTCACCATTACGATAGATAGACCTTAAATATGAAAACTGTGTTGGCTCTTTCCTTTGTCAACGGATATAATAATATAATTAATGGTGTCTAATAGACCTACACAACGTTTTATAAATTTATACTGGGAAAGTAGCTCAGGTATCTATTAGAATAGAAGAAACAAATTATAATTTATGGACAATGGAAGGGAAGATAAATGAACTTACTAAAACAACTAGTCCTCAAAATCAAAAGAAGTAGCTATATTAAAGAACTGTATAAGCTTTTCTTTAAACTGGTTTCCCTATTGCCTTCTTCAAAAAAACTTATTGTATTTGAAAGTTTTCTCGGGAAACAGTACAGCTGTAATCCTAGGGCCATTTACGAATACTTAAAAGAGAATCATCCCGATTACATTATGTACTGGAGTGTGGACCCTTCTTTTATTAAGAATTTTCAAGGTAAAGATTTAAACTATGTTAACCGTTTTTCATTAAAATGGTTATTTATCATGGCTAGGGCAAAGTTTTGGGTAAGCAATAGTAGATTACCGCTCTGGATTCCTAAACCTTCACATACAACATATTTACAAACATGGCATGGAACACCATTAAAGAAACTCGCTGCCGATATTGAGGAAGTACACATGCCAGGGACAAATACTGAGAATTATAAAAGTAACTTTTATAAAGAGTCTCGTAATTGGGATTACTTGGTATCACCAAATCGTTACTCAACGGATATATTTAAAAGGGCGTTTCAATTTGATAAAAACATTATAGAATCTGGTTATCCTCGAAACGACTTTCTTTACACCCATAATAATCCCGAAACAATATTATCGTTGAAAAAGTCCTTTTCTTTACCTTTAGATAAAAAGGTAATCTTATATGCCCCTACCTGGAGAGATGACCAATTTTATGAGAAGGGTAAATATAAATTTGATTTAAAATTAGACCTAAATAGATTAAGGCAAGAGTTTAAAGATGATTATATTGTAGTATTGAGATTACATTACCTCGTAGCGGAAAATTTAGACCTTTCTGATTTTAAAGGTTTTGCTTTTGACTTTTCACAGTATGAGGACATTAGAGAGCTTTATTTAATTTCTGACGTCCTAATCACCGATTACTCATCTGTATTTTTTGATTATGCTAACTTGAAGAGGCCAATGATCTTTTATGTATATGATATTGAAAATTATCGGGACAAACTTAGAGGTTTCTATTTTGACTTTGAGCGACAAGCACCAGGACCTTTAGCAAAGACCAATGATGAGGTAATACACCTACTTAAAAACACTGGAACAGACACCTCGCTTGAATATGAAGAATTTAATAACAGATTTTGCTATCTTGAAGAAGGAGCATCTTCAAAAAGGGTTGTAGAAAAGGTATTTTTATAAAACATTTTTAAAAGAACAGTTGCAACTTACAACTGTTCTTTTTTCTTTCTCAAATTAAATTAACTTTAATAATATATTTTTCCTTAATTAGTAGGTTTGTAGAAATCTTGAATTAATTGTAGAGGTTTATGTCGGAATTTGTTAAATTAATTAATGTATATAAAAAAGGGGGGAAAGGTATCACTAGCTTTTCAGTATACTTTGGGAAAATTAAATATCCCAATAGAGAAAAATTGCCTTTCATTTTTAAATATTTTTCCGATATTCATTATGGGAATAATTGTAAATTGATAGGCGAAAATTGTTTGGGGGATTATAGTGATTAAGGTTAAAAATACAACTGTATACTTTCTTATTCTTCTTTTATTAATACAGGTTCTTCCTTTTCGGCAAGAGTTAGCATATGCCACCGATTCGCTAGATGCAAATACTCAGCAAGAGGCCGAATCAGTATTTTTTAATGAAGCTGGTAACAACGATCAAAACATTACAGATGAAAACATTACAGATGAAAACAGCCAAATCGTTAAAGAGGACTCAGAAAATGGTACAGACCAATCCTCTACTCAGAACAAAAATACAAATAATATGACTGAATCTAGTAACAGCTCTTCTGATAACCAAATAACTGAAGAGGATTCCTCCGAGCAGATACAAAATGAGGAACCACAAGAGACAGATTCAACAAGTGAATTACAACCTACCCAGGAGGATAAAAATAGATCAATTAACGAGGTTGAAGAACCCTCTACAACTGACGGATCTACTTCTTCCAATCCAACTGTTTTGAAACTATCTTTAGATGATATCGTAACCCTCAAAGGCGTAGGGGTTGGAAACCCAACTAGAATCTTTAGTGGTCCATCTACTGATGCAGAAGTAATAAAAACCTATGCACAAGGGAGTATATTAAAATATCAATCTTATAATTCAGATTGGTTTGTCTGTACTGTTAGTGTAAATGGTCGTGAACAAACTGGGTATATCCATGTCAACGATGTCGAGAATGTTGTTGCTAATCCTATTCCCTATAGTGGAGTTGCGTTAAAATCACCTACCAGAATTTATGAAAAAGCTTCAACTAACTCAGACTCAATCAAGACTTATGCCCAAGGGAGCATCCTCAACTACCAATCCTTTGCTAATGGTTGGTACAAAGCTAGTGTTTATGTCAATGGCAAAGCTCGCACTGGGTTTATCCACGCGAACGATGTCGAGAATGTTGTTGCTAATTCTATTCCCTATAGTGGTGTTGCGTTAAAGTCACCCACCCGTATCTATGAAAGAGCTTCAACTAACTCTAACTCGATTAAGACTTATGCTCAAGGTAGCGTCCTTAACTACCAATCTTTTGCTAATGGTTGGTACAAAGCCAGTGTTTATGTCGATGGCAAGACTCGGACTGGGTTTATCCACGCGAACGATGTCGAGAATGTTGTTACTAATTCTATTCCCTATACTGGTGTTGCGCTAAAGTCACCTACCAGAATTTATGAAAAAGCTTCAACTAACTCTAACTCGATCAAGACTTATGCTCAAGGCAGCGTCCTTAACTACCAATCTTTTGCTAATGGTTGGTACAAAGCCAGTGTTTATGTCAATGGCAAGACTCGCACTGGGTATATCCACGCGAACGATGTCGAGAATGTTGTTGCTGATCCAATACCCTATAGTGGTGTTGCGTTAAAGTCGCCTACTCGAATTTATGAAAAAGCTTCAACTAACTCAAACTCGATAAAAACCTATTCATACGGAAGTATCCTTAACTATCAATCTTTTGCTAATGGTTGGTACAAAGCCACTGTTTATGTCAATGGTAAAGCTCGTACTGGGTATATCCATGCAAACGATGTTGAAAATGTTGTAGCTGATTCTATTCATTATAGTGGTGTTGCGTTAAAGTCACCTACTCGAATTTATGAAAGAGCTTCGACCAACTCAAAATCTATTAAATCCTATACACATGGAAGTATCCTTAACTATCAATCTTTTGCTAATGGGTGGTACAAAGCTAGTGTTTATGTAAATGGCAAGGCTCGTACTGGGTATATTAGCGCAAACGATGTTGAGAATGTTGTAGATTCTCCTAGTAAGATAAGTGTATGGGGCATTGTAAATAAGATAAATGTTTATACAAATCCTTCTAAAAATGCATCTATACTAAAATCCTATAATAAGGATTCTGAATTAAAAGTGGAAACTTTCTCATCTTCTTGGTATAAGGCAACTGTATATATTAATGGTTCACCCAAAACCGGATATATTTCTAAAGATGATGTAAGTACTGAAAAAATAAGTTATTTAGAACTTGATTTACGAAAACCTGCCAATATTACTGCAAAGGATATCGAAAACTTCTTTGATCTAAAAAATAGAGGAAATAGTCCTTTAAAAAAATATGCACAGAGTTATATAGATGCTCAGACTAAATATGGCGTTAACGCAGTGTATTTAGTTGCCCATGCTATATGGGAAACAGGTTGGGGAGGTTCAAACTTAATTACCTATAAAAACAACCTTTATGGTTATGGCGCGTATGATGTTTGTCCATTTACTTGTGGTTATTATTTCGATAGTGTCGAGGATAGCATTAATGCAGTTGCATACATGGTAAAAGACAACTATTTAACGCCTAATGGTGCATATTACTATGGTCCTAATTTAACCGGAATGAATGTAAGTTATGCAACAGACCAGAATTGGAAGAATGGAATTGCTAGTCTGATGGAGGGTATTCAGTCATACGACCCTAAGTATTACAGCAACAAATCAGCTATCGTTGAAAATGGTCGTGCTCCAGAAAATCTAAGTCGTGAAATACCTGCTGGCAAGTTGAACCCATCTAGCATAATTATTGATTTTCCTGTAGGAATTACGGCAATAGTAAATCAAAATGCAAATTATCGGTCATTGCCGTATGTCAACAATGGACCTTCAAGTAATTTACTAGGAAGTTTACGACAATCAACAAAAGTAACCGTACTTGGTTATAATACGGATGTTAGAACATCCGGCAGTTACCCTTATGACCATCGCTGGTTTAGAATTTCTGTTAATAACCAGGTAGCATGGGTATACGGGAAGTATTTAACGATTGGAAATTTACTACAAGTAACCGGTGTTTCATCAAGATTAAACATTCGTGAGACTCCAGTTGATGGAAATACATTGATATCAGTGCCTAGTAATTCCTTCTTAAAGGGAGTAATCAAAGACGGACAACTAGTGTCTAATAATGGATGGTATAATGTCTATCTTCCTGACTCAAATACTACAGGATGGGTATCAGGTGAGTATATCTCTAAGATTGAAAATTAATACTAGATTAGTATATCTCACAGAATTGAGAAAAGGTGTATACTCTGTGTCTATAAGACACAAGGTGTACACCTTTTCTCGTGTTACAAAGTGTAAAGCTAAGTGGTCTCCTTAACCTCATCAAATTGATTCTTTATCTAAATTAGCATATCTTTTTAATGCTGTGTTAATGTAGATTATTGTTTTCAAACGTTGATTGGAGTGGAAATCAACATTCACATTTAATAGACCCTTTTTAATAAGAAATAGCTCTCCTACTTTGAGCATTCCATTTCTTAATAAAGGTACTTTTGGTCATCTTAGCGTTCTTTTCTCCAGTCCAAGGATCATTATAATAATAATAATTCTGATCAAATCCGGTAAGAACCAAAGCATGAACGCTGAACCCGTGCATTGGTGAAACCCATACTACTACTGGGTTATTTGCTGATAAATGGTTTTCAATCGCACTATTATTTTTCCCCGTTAAGTTTTCAGCATTTCCAGCATATTTATTAACTAGCTTTGTTAATGCCGATGGATAAATCGTCCATCCTCGCTTAGTAAATGGATCTCCTACATAACCATAGCCTGGGTCCCATGGATGTTTCGGCATCTCGTTAGCCAATTTTATTTTATCTACATTTGCACCCTTATATTTCAACATCATGGTAACGGCCGTAATTTCACACCCTGTCGGCAACTCTGGTAATTGACTAATTAACGGCACATTTATTGTTCTACCCAAAATTTGAGACCCATGTTTTCCGTATACAGTGTTTGGTTTATATTGATACCAGACAAGTATACGTTGTGTCCCCTGCTCCCTTTTCGTTGCACGAGTGACATAACCACTAGAATTCAGGTCAAATTTATACATTATTTTTTGTCCATGGCTTTTTCCATAACTGGTTCTAGGGTAATATTCAAACCAAGCAGTAATTTTCTGCGTAGTTTTCTCCCTTTTAGATGCTTTTGTCAAGTACCCATTTCCATTAATATCAAATCTATACATGAGGTTCTTTCCATGGTTTTGCCCATAATATGTTTGTGGGTAGTACTCATACCAGGATAGGATACGCTGAGTACCTCTTTCTCGCTTTGATGCCTTCAACAACTCCCCATTGCTTTGAAGGTCAAATCTGTACATGAGATTTTTACCATGATTTTTCCCATAAGTGGTTTGTGGGTAGTATTCATACCAGGAAAGCGTACGTTGTGTCCTGTTTTCCTTTTTAGCTGCTTTTGTTAAATATCCATTACTATTAATATCAAACCTGTATTGAATGTTCTTCCCATGATTTTGTCCGTATACGGTCTGTGGGTAATATTCATACCAAGTTAAAAAATGTTGACTCTTATTTTCCCTCTTTGAGGCTTTTGTTAAGTAACCATTTTGATTAATGTCGAACTTGTACTGGATGTTCCTCCCATGATTTTGTCCATATACAGTCTGTGGATAGTATTCATACCAAGATTGAATATCCTGAGTGCCTTTTTCATGCTTTGAGGCTTTTGTTAAATGCTCGTTACCATTAAAATGAAACTTATAAATAATGTTCTTCCCATGATTTTGACCGTATACCGTTTCTGGATAATATTCATATTGGTTAAGAACCTTTTGGGTCCCTTTTTCGAGTTTTGTAGCAGATAATAAGTTCTCCTTACCATTTAAATGGAAAACATATTTTCTATTTCTCTCTACATCTTCCAATTTTGTATTAGGATAATATTCTTGTATTTTAACTAATATCCCGTTAGAGTATTCTTCTGAATAGTCGATAAAACCGAGATTATTGAGGTGATAGGTGGTATTTCCTCGAACAACAACAGCTTCATTTACAGTCTCTGATTTATTGGGTGTTATCTCATTCACACTTTCAAGCGATTGCTGTTCAGGAGCATCAGGAGTTTGGTTTTCACTCTGCAATTCTATCGTTCTATCTTGCTTTAAAACATCTGAATCATTATTTTCCTTTATTTCCTCTTTTTCTTCATTAACAATCAACTTTTCCTCAACCACTAAATCACTAGTTTCTTCTGACTCAGTTGTTTCTTTCCCCTGAACTGGAGATTCATCAGGAAAAATTATTGAATCCTGAGCTTCTGTATTTTCCTCAGCTTGAGGTTGAACCTGCTCATCAACTGAAAATATTGGTTCCTCCGCCGCAACACCGTTTCCTAAAGAAGGCAATACAAGTGCGGCACTAACTAATGCAATTACTACTCTGTTCCCCATTCTTTCTCCTTTCTATTTCTACTGATTTCCAATCCATTAACTCGGTATTTGTTAAAAAATTCATGCCTCCAGTCTAGATAAACCCCAATACCGCCAACTTATTTCTTGGTATGTAAGTCACCTTTACGCTCTAATCAGAGAATACTCTATTTCTTCCCCATATTTCTGGTTTTCGCAGGGTAAACTAAAACTATGAATGGAGGGTTCGATAAAGATAACATGAAAAATTGAGTTAATAATCCAAGTACCATTATAATTGATTTCACGGTTTTTGGTTTAATAATTATCCTAAAATTATATTACAAGTATTTCAATAGAAATATGCGTATAATTATTTCAACATAATCAACTCAAATTACGAAAAAGTTCCCTTTATTCAGAAAAATTAACAGTTCCCCTATACCATTACTTATAAATTTCTGCTATTCTAGAGTTCGATGCAAATTATTGTAAAAATACGGAGGACACTATATGAGAGCAAACAAAAACAGAAAAAAAAGGAATTGGGTCCGGATTTTAGGTATTATCCTTTTACTATTATTCATTTCAGTAGGAGCATATTTATTTATTGTATATAGATCACTTACTAATGCTGTTGACACCATGCATGAACCAATTGAAAGACCAAAGCGTGAAATAACCTTTGAAAAGAGTGAACCTTTTACAGCACTAATGCTTGGTGTTGATGAAAGAGCAGGAGACAAGGGACGTTCGGATACAATTATTGTCTTAACCGTCAACCCTGAGAAGAATTCTGTGAAAATGCTAAGCATTCCTCGTGATACTTACACTGAAATCATTGGACGCGGATCCCTTGATAAAATTAATCATGCTTATGCCTTTGGTGGCGTGGAAATGTCGATGGATACAGTGGAAAATTTTCTCGATATTCCGATAGACTATTATTTAAAAGTTAATATGGAAGGATTTCAAGATATAGTTGATGCTGTAGGAGGCATCACAGTAAATAATGACCTTGAATTTCAAGAGGGAAAATTTCATTTTGCAGAGGGAGCTATCGACCTAAATGGTAGAGAGGCTCTTGCATATGTACGTATGAGAAAGCAGGACCCTCAAGGTGACTTTGGTCGTCAGAAGAGACAACGCCAAGTGATTCAGGGTGTTATTGATAAAGGGGGAAGCCTCGGTTCCTTAACCAAGTTTGATTCAATTTTTAAAGCCCTTGGGAATAATGTAAAAACAAACATGACATTTGATGAAATGGTCGACATCCAGAGCAACTATCGGAATGCGGCTGCCAACATTGAACAAATGAAAATAGAGGCAACCGGAACCTATATTGGTGGGATTTCTTATCAGCTTATTTCAGAAGAGGAACAGCAACGTATACAGAATGAATTAAAAGATCACCTTGAATTAAACCAATAGAAAAATCGTCTCTTAATTATTGGCTAGGCTTATTCCTAGCCTTTTTTTTATTTATTCCAAACCTGCTTTTCTGAAAATCCGAACAAGCACTCCCCAACTATAGATACATAAAATAAAGATATACATCTTTACAAGAGAGGAGAGTAAACCTTCCTAATGGCGAAAAAACATGATAATTCTAAGTTCCCATTTAAACCAGAGCCTTTTGAGGATTGGTTTAAATCCGTCAAACACTTTTTGCATGATCCTCCTGTCAGAGGATTTCTTGAGAGTATCGATGACTTCTTTAAACAGCCGTTATTTCCGCAGCCTTCCTTTCAAGTAAGGGTGCGCAACCTACGGAATAAACATATTGTAACAGCTGAGTTACCAGGAATCCGGAAAGAACAAATCAGTATTGATATCATAGGAGATACCCTATCCATTTCGGTCAAGCAACAAGATATCTATATAGAGGAAGATGATAGAAACAAAGTATTTCGTCGGAGTGAATCGTTTCAAAGTTCTAGCCGGACCATCACCTTCCCTCACCCAATTGACGAGAATAGAACTAAGGCCTCCTATAAGAACGGGTTACTAGAAATTTCAATTTCGAAAGTGAGGGGTAAAACTATAGAGATAAAAGAATAGGAAAAGTCACTAAAAAAAGCCAGGGAACTTCCTGGCTTTGTTATTCAATTGCTAATCCTTTATCCTTGTGATTCATTCTGATCATGCATAAGTGCACGATAAAAAGATTCCATTGCAAGGTTGTTATATTTTTTATAATCAAAACGATCCATATCAAGTGTGTAATCATTTTTAATAACGGATAACATTCCTTTTTCAAGACCGCTAATACTATTTTCAACCAGTAACCCATATTTACCGTTTTCTAACACCGTTTGATTCGCAACAATATCAGTAGCGACGATTTTCATTCCTAAAGTCATCGCTTCCAGTAAAACCATAGGCTGCCCTTCATAGTGCGAAGATAGCACAAAACAATCACATTTTTCCATAAAGACAAATGGATTTTCCAATTGACCCATAAGACGAACAGATTTAGTTAGGTCTAAGTCATCTATTAAAGCTTGAAGCTTGCCCATTAGGGGACCTTTGCCCAGGAGGTACAGCTGACTATTTGGATGCTCTTTGTGTACATTAGCAAAAGCACGAATTAAATTATCCTGCCCCTTTTCTGGAGACAATCTTCCCATGGTTACAAATTGAAAGTGATCTTGTTTTGTCTTCGAAAGGAAAGTACCCGTCAATTCCTCACCAAACTCAGTTTGATATTGAGGAATGCTAGGGAGGTCCCTTCTAATTTTAAATACATTAGAATCTAGCCACCCAATGACCTTATTATCAATCGAAAACTGATAAAAGGTCCCTGCTTTTGTTTTATTAATCTTAGTGATTTTAGCAATTTTCCCTTTAAAGTCTTTTGCATCAGAAACAAGCTTGGCTTTAAAGTTTTTATAAGGCCTTGTCCACACGGAGTGATTTTCAGGTGCAGCAATTTCAGCGAATAATGGGGGATCTAATTGCAGCTCCTCTATTATCCGATGATCAAGATGCTCAATAATGGGTTTGTTTTTTCTATGATTGATTCTACGGATTACCTTTCTTCGCATGTCAGCTTTCAATTTGGACAGCCTATCCATGTCGTTATGTATGGTACAGTATTCATGAACAACTAATGCTGCTTGATTAATCCATCCTATAACGGTTCCATTGAGGCTAATTCGACTGTATGTCCCATGAAGTGTTTCCGCTTCATGATCTATTTCAAATACAACACCTTTATAATCCGAACTTGCTGAGATTTTACTACAGCCTAGAACATTATATGGCTTTGACCAAATTGGGTTGCCACCAGGTCTTCCTAATCTAGCCATCTTCTTTACCCGTGTTTCAGATAGAATTTCATCCGGTAATAGCACCAGTGCCCTGCCATCAATCCATCCGATTATTTGATGATTGTGACTGAACTTATAAAACGTTTGTTCATTCTCATATTTCCTAAATACAACCACTTCGGCCCCCTCAAATCGATCCTCTAATTGATGCTGTGATGCATTCGAGTGACCGGGAATAAAACTCCAAACTGGAAATCTTTTAATATCCTTTACAATCGCTTTAGAAATGATGTGTTCTGTTTGAATAGGAATTTCACGATCTATTTCCTTTTCTTGATCATTTTCATCAAGATTATGAAGAATCTTATCAGGGTTAATTGAATTCATCGTATAGTCAAACTTATCAAACTCTGCATAGTTCAATAAACTTTTTCTGTTAAGTTCCATTGTTCCTTTTGAAACACTCACAAGCTTATCAAATCGGTTATATACGGAAAAAAGACCTCTCAAATTAATTTTATGAGGCTTTTTCCCCCCCACAGTTCTTTCACTATCAGACAGCATATCACTATGCATATAACAGATTTTCTTTTTGGCGTCGGAAGCAAGGAGAAGTTTAGCCCAGTAAAGACTGTACCCACTAAAATCAATCACATAGTCGAATTTAGTTTTTCCGAATAATCGTGCATGTTCTCTAGCATAGGATTTTTCCGGGTAAAGTCTTTTGCCTAAAATATCATTAGCCCCTCTGAAGTGTACATACTTATCCCTATATACTTCGTGAAATTTATACACGGGAATTCCTGGATTAAATAGGAAACGAACATTCTTATTTACCTTATTAATATTTTTTATTACCTCTTTATTATTTGGAGCACTAGTAAAACAACTGACGTCATATTGATTAAAATCAATATTATTCATCAAATTGATAAAAGATGCGGTAATCCCGTTATCTCTCATTCCACCTGGGTAAATAAGTATTTTTTGTTTTTGGCTACCAAGGCCTGTGATTGCACGCACATTATCATCCGATTTTCCAAGAATATATCTTGTAATCCGTTCTGTTACCCTTCCATTCTCATAATAAGTAAATCGTTGTTGCATCTCCTTATACTGACCATAATAATTTTGTTTTACCTGATCGATATTTCTAATTATCTCCCCTAATTCACGGGAATTATATACAATCGGGCCCGGAAGAACATCGTTCGAGAAATATTGACCTCTTTCATCTGTATAAACATCCGCGTCCCAAGTATAAAAGATGATTGGCTTACCTGTTACAAGATAGTCAAAAAAGATACTTGAATAATCGGTAATAAGCAAATCAACCGTGGCTAATAATTCATTGGTATCTATAAAGTCAGGAACTAACTGTTTCTTAATCTCTGGGTGCTCTAAAGCCTGTTTACATAGAAAGGGGTGCACCTTTATGAGGATATTATATTTGTCTCCGACCTGTTGTTCTAAATATTTTAGATCGCCAATGATTTGTAGCATATCATTATTCGCCTTACTAACATTTTTCCCTTTCCAGGTAGGCGCATATAGAATTGTTTCTTTCTGTTCATCTATTTCCAGTCCTAAATTTCTTAACTCCGCTTTGAACAGTTCAGGGTTTGTTTGAAGAGTTAAATCAATCCTTGGATACCCCTCTTCAATAATAGTTCCTCCATAAACTCCGTCCAATTTATAGCTATCCGTAAACATTTTCGTCGTGTGTTTGTTGGGACTGATAAGGTAATCGGTACATAAAAAGTTACGTAATACATTTTGTGATTGAGCAGGATTACCTGGAATGTCGAATCCCATCTTTTTTAAAGGCGTACCGTGCCATGTATTAATATAAATTTGGTCCTTTTTAGGAGTAAAGTAGGGTTGAAAGGTAGAGTTATTAATCAGATATTTACATGAAGCTAAATACCTTAAATACTCTTTAGAATTTCGTTTTACAAAATGCACATTCGGTCTGTCTTTATATTTGTCTACCACATAAGCAAGGGCTTTGAAGTCAGCAACCGACCAAATATGCTTAAAATCCTGGAAATCTGGATGATCAACCATATATTTAAACATGGCGTATGGACTGTCCGTCACACTGTTCCCGTCTCGGCTTTCATATAAAATAGCCTTTTCATCCAACTTTAACCCTTCATAGAACCTTACATATTGTGACACAATTTTATATCTTTCTCTCAAAAAGTAATTGATGGCTGGTTTTACTACCAAACCAACTCCCTTTTTTATAACCCTGGTTTTCACTAATAAAGCATCCTTTACAGTAAAATTATTCTGGGACAAGGGGACAAGTTCAATGACCCATCTTGTATTAAATTGGGACAAGGGACCTGTCCCTTTTTCCCTTCCATAGAATAATTAATTAACATGATGCTCTGTTTTTATACGTTTTTTTGGGGGTTATTAGTTGGTCGTAGAGTTTTGTAGAAGTTGTTAATACTCTTACCAGATTCTTGTAACAAAATTAATCCAATTCGCCCGACATTTCTCTTAGGGCGTGTCGGTTATTTTATGTGCATAGCTAGAACTCATTATGAAAAGATGGCTCTTTGAGAATGGAAACAATCACCTACTTTACCTTTCTACTCTTCCCAACGATAATAGGTTCAGTGAGTTGCTATAATAATTGATTTTAATCATAGATTAATAGAAGAGGGGTCGAGGAATGAGGAGTTTAAAAAGAGGGTTTTTGCTTGGCTTGGTGATGATGATAATTTTTCCTGTCCTCTCAAATGTACCAGTTCAGGCATCTGGGGAACCCGACTTACAGGTAGCGTTAAAGAACTATCTTGGGAACGTTAAGGAAATCACTTTATATCCCGAAGTAGACTACTCGACTAATTTAGGTGAAACAAAGCTTTTAGCGAAACAATCGTACAAGCTTATCATAAAAAGCGGAAGCATTGTTGTTTTAAACGGAACGAAAGAGTTAGGCAAGACAACTTCACTGGAGGTAAAGCCGCTTCAAGGAAATGGGCCAATCTCAATTAATAAACGTCCCTATTTAGGATCGTTTAAGTTTGTCATTGAATCTGGAAATCTACGACCTATTAACACTATTGGACTAGAAGCATATTTAAAAGGTGTTGTGCCTGCAGAAATGCCAGCATCATGGAATATGGAAGCTTTAAAGGCTCAGGCAGTTACTGCACGTACGTATGCGATGGGGTATCCAAACCGAGTAATCGATGATACACAAGGCTATCAGGTGTACGGTGGTTATTCTTGGCATGAACGCTCAACGGAAGCTGTTCAAGCTACACAAGGTCAAGTGATTACCTATAGTGGCAAATCGATTGGAAATGCCGCTTTATTTTCATCAAGCAATGGTGGGAAAACGGAGTCTAATGTGAATGCTTGGGGTACAGCTGCTCTTCCGTACTTGGTCATTAAAGAGGATCCCTATGATTCAAAAACAGCTTGGAGTTTTGCTGTAAAAAAACAACAGATTGATGTTGAGAAGCTTGATCTTGCCAATGCTGATAAATGGTGGAACACCACTAAAGAAGCAGAACAATCGGCAGTCATTAACAATATGAAACTATGGCTTAAAGCGAATGGCTTTGCAGGAAAAGACATAAAAATCGCTGCAGTCCCTTCCCTTTCATTGCATGAACCAGGCTCTGGAGGAAGAGTCACTAAAGGCAGCATCACGATTGAGTTATTAGTAAAAGACCAAGGAAAAGCTACTTTAAATCGACTTGAGATTAAGGATAGCGATGCATCAAAGGTGCGTTCAATCATTGGGACGACTTTAATGAAAAGCTATCTAGTAAATAAAGTGGATACAGCAGGAGATACAATCCAAGCGACTGGCGCTGGATTTGGACATGGAATTGGTTTAAGTCAATATGGAGCCAAAAAAGCTGGTGAGTCAGGAAAAACATATCAAGATATTATTGGCTTTTATTTTGATAAAACAAGTGTAAAAGCAGTTTACAACGTAGCTCCGGTAAAGGTTGATGTGAAGCCAGACCCTGCTCCAGTTGCGGCTGCGCCCACTCCGGTTGAACCAGAACCAACCCCTGTAGTAGATTCAACACCGGTAAAGGTAACTCCCGTGGTGGATTCAGTGCAAGCACCAGAGAAAATAGTTGCTGAAGATCAGCAAGGGACTGCAATCAACTATGGCAAGTACGTAACGGTGATAAACCAGAACTATACTGTATGGCAAAACTTTAGCTGGAAGAAGAAAGAAATTAAAATAGCGAATCAAACACTTCTTGCTAAGTATGTTTATCATCATAGTAACGGGTCTGATTATCTATCACTATATGATAGCAAGGGCAACTGGAAAGGGTATATCAATGCGAATGATGTTAAAGTAGCTGCAGGTCAGCAAGGCACTGCAATCAACTATGGCAAATACGTAACGGTGACAAACCAGAACTATACTGTATGGCAAAACTTTAGTTGGAAGAAGAAAGAAGTTAAAGTAGCGAATCAAACACTTCTTGCTAAGTATATCTATCATCATCATAACGGATCCGACTATCTATCGCTATATGATAGCAAGGGCAACTGGAAAGGGTATATCAATGCCAATGCTGTTAAAGTGGCTGCAGGTCAGCAAGGGGCAGCAATCAATTATGGCAAGTACGTTATGGTGACAAAAAAGAACTATCCTGTATGGCAAAACTTTAGCTGGAAAAAGAAAGAAGTTAAAGTAGCGAATCAAACACTTCTTGCTAAATATATCTATCATCATCATAACGGATCTGATTATTTTTCACTATATGATCGTAAGGGCAACTGGAAAGGGTATATCAATGCCAATGGAACGTCAAAGCTTTAAATTTAAATATCCGTCAAAAACTGCATCTACCAAAGGGAAAATTGTTGGTACGGTCAAAAAGAATCAGACTGTTACAGTCCTACAAAAGACCGGTTCATGGTATAAGATTCAATATGGAAAAAAGACTGGATATGTTGCAGTTCAATATTTGATTAATGTTAAGTAAATAATAGTGTAGATTTGGAACCGGCGTTTGGAAACGCCGGTTTTTATTATTTCTTACTAGAACATCTCTTATCCAAGTTATAGCGCACTTTTTATGTATACATAAATAATACTGCTTGTTCATATATTTTCTAAACATACATCTCAGGTTAGGAGGACCTAGCATGCGAAGACGACGAGTCCCTCCCATTGTGATTCCAGCAATGGTCCTTTTAGTGATTGTTTTGCTTCTTTTCGGTATAGGATCTTGGTTGTTTTCAAGTAACCGGGGCGTCGAAGAAGTGGTTGAAGACTTTTATGCATACGAAGCCAACGGCGATTTCGCCAGTTCTTGGGAGTTACTGCACCCTTATATGCAAGAGAGATTCCCCAAAACTTCCTACATGCAGGACCGTACGCATGTCTTCATCGGCCATTTCGGAGCTGAGACCTTTACATACACAATTGGTGAAGCTGAAGAAATGGAAGAGTGGAAAATGGAAGAAGGACGCGAACCGTTCGAAACAACTTACAAATATCTCGTAACCCAACATTATCAAGGGAAGTATGGAAGGTTTAATTTCCAACAAGAAGTATTCGTGGTCGAACACAAAGATGAGTGGAAAATTGTCTGGGATTACAATCAATAAGCAAAAAAAGTGCCTGACCCCTAGCCTGTTATAGGAGGTCGGCACCTTTATTATGATTTTATTAATCAAACGTTTGATTAATTACGCTATTTTATTGTACAGGTCTTTCGGTAGCAATTGGAGTACTTCCTTTTTTTAGGATAATCCGTTTGGATGCCGAAACGAGAAGAATAAGAACAATCGAGCAGAGCACGGCTGCCCCAATCATCGTTCCTCCATTCACAATTAAGGAATACATAAACGGTGACGTTCCTTCCGGTGCATAGTCTCCCCAGTAGATGACACCGGCGACGAAATGCCAGAAATACCTTGCGAGACTCCCAACAAAAACGGCTAATACAACCCAAGTTGCAACGGAAAGCTTGCTTCCCTGCTGTAAGGCCTTTTGAATAACACCATGAAAAAGACCAGCAAAACCAGCGAATGCAAAGGCGATAAAGTACTCTATTAAAAATTGATCTAATGATAAAAAGTAAATATCCCCTGTGACAACCTGTAATAATCCCCATAGAAAGCCAGAAATGAAACTAACTCTAAATCCCCACCGGAATGCAAGAATAAAAATGGGTACCATCGCAAATGAAATTGAAACAGCTGGTGTAATGTGAATAGATGGCAACAAATCCAATACCATTGCAATGGCCGCAAAAAAAGCTGCCTCAATCAACGCGACTAACTTAATTTTTTTCATAAAAAATACTCCCCCTGTTTTGTGATAAGCAAACCTCAAGGGGAGTACATTCTTCTCCTAATAATAACGAATGAACTCATAATAATTCCACATCCCTGCGCTAGCATTAACTAACAGGTTCAAAGGGTCTAAACAGTTTCTAAAACTGTTTACTCTCAGCCAAAAGCTCCCCTTGTGGTTTTGCTTGTATTCGATTTAATTTCTCATTTCATTGTATCTTAATCATTCCTAGTGGGCAACAGAGATTTATTTCTTTTTACTGTTTTCTCGTAGCTGGTCTTGGCCCCCAATTAAAATAACTTTACTCCATAGGCATCTAATATAGCTTTAGGCACAAAAAATCTTGCAGTCATTAATGGGTCGACGATTTGTGAGACCTGTACTTGTCCAGCTGCGCTAAAGAGCATGGTTAGCTCTGCTAGTGTTAGGTCCATATGTGGAAGAAGAGTATCAACGAAAATTTCAACCGCTGCTTTTGCTGCTTCATCAAGCGTCTCTTTTGAGACAATAACCGCTATCCCTTCCTCGTTTTCAACGAATGGAAACGGAATGCTCTTCTCTTTGATCACTTCGAGTGTGACGGTAACCTTTCCAGGAATTTCAATCCCAGAGACACCGATTTCCCCATCCCCCATTGTTGCGTGTAGGTCGCCGAGTCCGAATAAAGCTCCCTCTTGGAACACTGGGAAGTACAAGGTTGCTCCTGTAGTTATTAAGGTTGTATCCATGTTTCCGCCATGTGCTCCAGGGGTTCCATTATTAACAGGAGCATCTTCTGGTGCTACCCCAATAACACCAATCATCGGGTTTAATGGCAAAGAGATACGATTGTTAAACACGGCTTTTCCATCTACGATTGGAATCATTTTTACCGAGAATTTTTCGATACGGTGCCCCATAATCCCCAATCCTGGACCTGTTGACAGCAACCCTTGGTCTGCCAGTTCGATGTTATCAATTTTCACCTTTAAAATATCTCCTGGCTGTGCTTCTTCAATAAAAATAGGACCTGTTGCTGGATTAATTTGGTTCCAATCAACGGTATTATAAGGTGTATCTTGTGATTGGATTTGGTTTTGAAAACAATCAAACGTCTCAATGGTAACCGTTGATCCAGACGAAACTGTCATAGCAGGTTGATTATCTTTACTAAATGCATAGAAATACTTCTCGGTTGTTACTACATTCCCCATACAAAACACCCACTTTTAAAAGAATATGAATTTTATAACAATAGTTTAACATATATCACTAAGAATACATTATTTAGAGTGTTTATCTGTTAGAATGGGAGAAGGTTTTTTAAAAGGAGTTTTAGCATGTTTTCATTCATTGAATTTAAAGGAAAAAAGCTTGTAGTAGCAATCAGCCATTTTCTATTTCTCCTCTATATTGCAATTGCCGCAGTTCTTTTGTTTTTCAGCTCTTACCGAAAGGCAGTGAGATTTGGCCGAAATGAGGCTTTTACAGAGTATAACCTAGTTCCGTTCCACACGATTATGAACTATATCAACGCCAGCGGATACATAAATACAAGCATCGTCATTACAAATCTTGCTGGGAATATTCTAGCTTTTATGCCGCTTGGTTTCTTTCTCCCTCTT
>Ga0182742_1001179_pt1 | contig 35105 bp, 30 predicted proteins | sample eDN5th37CBELigMG_FD_128880 | JGI IMG/M metagenome (GOLD analysis project Ga0182742, IMG submission 128880) | Enriched Miracle-Growth compost microbial communities from Emeryville, California, USA - eDNA 5th pass 37_C BE-Lig MG (version 2)... ... | reverse complement strand
GCGACCAGGGTGGCGAGTGCGACCTGCAGGACCAGGCCATGGCCTATGGCCGCGGCGGCTCGCGGTTCCACGAGAACAAGCGTGCGGTGACGGACAAGTACATGGGGCCGCTGATCAAGACGATCATGACCCGCTGCATCCATTGCACCCGCTGCGTCCGCTTCTCCGAGGAAGTTGCGGGCGTGGACGAGATCGGCGCGCTCTATCGCGGCGAGGACATGCAGATCACGACCTATCTGGAGCATGCCGCCAAGCATGAGCTCTCCGCGAACGTGATCGACCTGTGTCCGGTCGGGGCGCTGACGAGCCGGCCTTACGCCTATGAGGCGCGCCCTTGGGAGCTGCGCAAGACCCTCTCGATCGACGTGTCGGATGCGATGGGGGCAAACATTCGCGTGGATTCCCGCGGGCGGGAAGTGCTGCGCATCCTCCCGCGCGTGAACGACGACGTGAACGAGGAGTGGATCAGCGACAAGGCGCGTTTCCAGGTCGACGGCCTCGTGCGCCGACGGCTGGACCGCGTATGGATCCGCCAGAACGGCAAGCTCCAGCCGGCGAGCTGGGACGAGGCCTTCTCCGCCATTGCGGGTGTAAACGCGGGCAGCAGCGTCGCTGCGGTGGCCGGCGACCTGGTCGATTGCGAGACGATGTTCGCCGCCAAGCGCCTACTCGGGGCGCTGGGTTCCACTCTGGTGGAAAGCCGCCAGACTGGAATGGTTTACCCGGTCAACAACCTTGCGGCCGTCAACTTCAACTCGACCTTCGCCGGGATTGAGGAGGCCGATGCCATCCTGATCGTCGGCAGCCACGTGCGCTGGGAAGCGCCGCTGCTCAATGTACGCCTGCGCAAGGCCGTCAAGCGTGGGGCGCGGGTCTTCGTCGTCGGCCCGGAGTGGGAGACGACTTACCCAGCCGAGTTCCTGGGCGCGGATGCGGGTCTGTTGCATTCGCTCCCGGACCACGTTGCAACCGCGATGCAAACCGCTTCCAAACCGGCGATCATCCTGGGCGCTGGCGGCATCGTCGCGGGCGCGCTGCATCCGGCACTCGCGCTGGCTGAAAGCTGGAACCTGGTCCGCGAAGGCTGGAATGGCTTCAACCTGCTGCACGTCTCGGCGGCGCGCATGGGGTCGCTGATGCTCGGCTTCGCGCAAGGCGGTGGTATGGCCGACCTGCACCGCGCAGAGCCGAAAGTGCTGATTTCCCTCGGCGCGGATGAGATGGACTACTCGCGCTTCACCAGTGCTTTGAAGGTCTATATCGGCCATCACGGCGACAAGGGTGCGGCGGCGGCGGACATCGTCCTGCCGGGCAGCGCCTATACGGAGAAAGCTGGCACTTATGTCAGCACCGAGGGCCGAGTGCAGCTGGCTGACAAGGCGGTTTTCGCCCCGGGTGATGCACGGGAGGATTGGACGATTCTCCGTGCTTTGGCCGATGCGCTTGGCGTCAGCGTTGGCTTCGACAGCTTCGATGAGCTGCGCGCAGCCATGATCGCCGAGGTTCCGACCTTGGGGATCGACGGACTCGTTGATTACGGAGCCCTGCCGCAGGCGGACACCGCGTTGCGGGCCTCCGGACCGATCGCCTATCCGATCAAGGACTTTTACCTCACCAATCCCATCGCGCGCGCCAGCGTGACGATGCAGCGCTGCTCGGCCGAGCTGCTGCATGGTGAGGATCTGGCGGAGGCCGCGGAATGACCGCCTTTTTCGAATCCTGGGGCATGAACTACGGCTGGGCCTACTTCGTAGCCACCGTCGCTGGCATCCTGCTGATTGCGCTGCCACTCATGCTGGCGGTGGCGATGATCATCTATGTCGATCGCAAGGTTTGGGCGGCGATGGCGCTGCGCAAAGGCCCCAACGTGGTCGGCCCCTTTGGCCTGCTGCAGAGCTTCGCCGATGGACTGAAGGTCTTTTTGCAGGAGACGATCGTCCCTTCGGCCGCCAACAAGGGCCTGTTCCTGATCGCGCCGATCATTACCTTCACCGTGGCGCTGATGGCCTGGGCAGTGATCCCGTTCAATTCGGGCGCGGTTCTGGCGGACATCAATGTGGGTCTGCTCTACATCCTCGCCATCAGTTCACTCGGCGTGTACGGAGTGGTGATGTCCGGCTGGGCATCGAACTCAAAGTACCCGTTTTTCAGCGCCATGCGAGCCGCTGCTCAGATGATTTCGTACGAAGTCTCGATCGGCTTCATCCTGATATGCGTGGTATTGTGGGCCGGTACGTTCAACATGAACGGGATCATCGAGGCGCAGCGCGGGCATGGGCTCGGGATCGTCAACGGATTCGCGTTCAACCTGTTGCTGTTCCCGATGTGGGTGATGTTCCTCATCTCCTCCCTCGCTGAAACCGCCCGTGCGCCCTTCGACCTTACCGAGGCGGAGAGCGAGCTCGTCGCCGGCTACCAGACCGAATACAGCTCCATGAGCTTCGCGCTGTTCTGGCTTGGCGAATACGCCAACGTCCTGCTGATGTGCGCGCTCAACGCCATTCTGTTCTTCGGTGGCTGGCTGCCCCCGCTGGATTGGGAGCCTCTCTATTGGATCCCGGGCTGGATCTGGCTGTTCGCCAAAATCTTCTTCTTCTTTTTCGTCTTCAGCTGGGTGAAGGCGACCGTCCCCCGCTTCCGCTACGATCAGTTGATGCGCCTCGGCTGGAAGGTGTTCCTGCCGCTGAGCCTCGTCTTCGTGGTGCTGGTGAGCGGGTGGCTGATGTTTACGAGGTACGGATGAGCGTCGCACAACTCGTCAAGTCGTTCACGCTTTGGGAGTTCGTGAAGGCGCATGCCCTCACGCTGAAGTACTTCTTCAAGCCCAAGGCGACGATCAACTATCCGTTCGAGCGTAACCCGCTATCGCCTCGCTTCCGCGGCGAACATGCGCTGCGCCGCTATCCCAACGGGGAGGAACGGTGCATCGCCTGCAAGCTGTGCGAGGCGGTGTGCCCAGCGCTCGCGATCACGATCGAGAGCGAACCGCGCGAGGATGGGAGCCGCCGCACCACGCGCTACGACATCGACATGACCAAGTGCATCTATTGCGGCTTCTGCCAGGAAGCGTGCCCGGTTGACGCGATCGTGGAGGGGCCGAACCTCGAGTTCACCACCGAAACGCGCGAGGAACTGATGTACGACAAGGCGAAATTGCTGGCGAACGGGGACAAGTGGGAGCGGGCCATCGCCGCGAACCTTGAAGCCGACGCGCCCTATCGCTAGGCGCTCGCCAGACCTCGGGGCACCATGATCCAGACCTTAGCCTTTTACCTGTTCGCCGCGCTCGTGATCGCCAGCGGAACGCTGACGATCCTGGCGCGCAACCCGGTCCATTCCGTGTTGTGGCTGATCCTCGCCTTCTTCAACGCGGCGGGGCTGATGGTCATCATCGGCGCGGAGTTCATCGCCATGCTTCTCGTCATCGTTTACGTTGGCGCGGTCGCGGTGCTCTTCCTGTTCGTCGTGATGATGCTCGACATCGATTTCGCCGAGCTGCGGGCGGGCTTCGTGAAGAACTTCCCACTCGGCATCGCGATCGCGCTGGTGTTGCTGGCAGAACTGGTGCTTGGCGTCGGCGCCTACCGCGCAGGCGCCCTGGATCTTGGCACGCCTGCAGGCGATGCGGCCCCGCTGCTGGGCGAGAGCAACATCGAGAGCATCGGCGCGCTTCTCTACGGGAAGTACCTGTTCCTGTTCGAGAGCGCGGGCATCATTCTTCTGGTCGCGATGATAGGCGCGATCGTGCTGACCCATCGTGGCGCCCGCGCCGTGCGAGGCCAGCAGAACATCGCGCGGCAGAACGCCCGCAAGCCGTCGGAGGCGACCATCAACACGCGGCCTGAGGTTGGGGAAGGGGTGCAGCTGTGATCGGCATCGAACATTACGTCGTCGTCAGCTCGATCCTGTTCGTGCTCGGCGTGCTGGGGATCTTCCTCAACCGGAAGAACATCATCGTCATCCTCATGGCGATCGAGCTGATCCTGCTTGCCGTGAACATCAACCTCGTGGCGTTCAGCGCCTTCCTGGGCGACTTGACCGGACAGGTGTTCGCCATGTTCGTGTTGACCGTCGCCGCGGGCGAGGCGGCCATCGGCCTCGCCATCCTCGTGATCTACTTCCGCAGCCGCGGCACCATTGCCGTGGACGACGTGAACCGGATGAAGGGTTAGTCCATTGTCCTCCATCCTGATCATCACCTTCCTGCCGTTGCTGGCAGCGATCGTCGCAGGGCTCGGCAATCGTGCGCTGGGCAACACCGTCGCAAAGTCGCTGACGACGGGTGCGCTGTTCGTTTCCTGCGCGCTGTCATGGCCCATTTTCCTGGCGTACCTCGGCGGGGGCGTTGAGGCGCAGGTCGTGCCGGTACTCAAGTGGGTTCAGAGCGGCACGATGACGTTCGACTGGGCGCTGCGCGTCGACACGCTGACGGCCGTGATGCTGGTGGTGATCACCACCGTCTCTGCGCTCGTGCACCTCTACAGCTGGGGGTACATGGCGGAGGATCCGGACCAGCCGCGCTTCTTCGCCTATCTGTCGCTGTTCACCTTCGCGATGCTGATGCTCGTGACGGCGGACAATCTGGTGCAGATGTTCTTCGGCTGGGAGGGGGTCGGTCTCGCGTCCTATCTCCTGATCGGCTTCTGGTTCAGAAAGCCGTCCGCCAGTGCGGCGGCGATCAAGGCTTTCGTGGTCAACCGCGTGGGCGATCTTGGCTTCATGCTCGGCATTTTCGGCACGTTCCTTGTGTTCGACACTGTCTCGATCCCGGAGATCCTCGCCGCCGCACCCGCCATGCAGGGCAGTGCGATCACATTCCTCGGGATGCGTCTCGATACGATGACGATCCTGTGTCTGCTGCTGTTCGTGGGAGCGATGGGCAAGTCGGCACAGCTCGGCCTGCATACTTGGTTGCCCGACGCAATGGAGGGTCCGACGCCGGTCTCCGCTTTGATCCATGCGGCGACAATGGTGACTGCCGGCGTGTTCATGGTGTGCCGCCTGTCTCCGATGTTCGAGGCCGCTCCGATCGCGCTCGGCTTCGTCACCTTCATCGGCGCTGCAACCTGCTTCTTCGCTGCGACCGTCGGCACGACCCAATGGGATATTAAGCGGGTCATCGCCTATTCGACCTGTTCGCAGCTCGGCTACATGTTCTTCGCAGCCGGGGTGGGCGCGTATGGAGCGGCGATGTTCCACCTGTTCACGCACGCCTTCTTCAAGGCGCTGCTGTTCCTCGGCGCTGGTTCGGTGATCCACGCGATGCATCACGAGCAGGACATGCGGTATTACGGCGCGCTTCGGAAGCAGATCCCCATTACCTTCTGGGCGATGATGGCGGGCACGTTGGCGATTACCGGTGTGGGCCTGCTTGGCGTGTTCGGGTTTGCAGGCTTCTATTCCAAGGACGCCATCCTGGAGGCCGCGTTTGCAAGCGGCAGCGAGGTGGGCCGCACCGCGTTCTGGCTCGGAGCCTTTGCTGCCCTGCTGACCAGCTTCTACAGCTGGCGCCTGATGTTCCTGACCTTCTGGGGCAAGCCGCGGTGGGCGCAGAGCGAGCATATTCAGCATGCCGTCCATGAGGCGCATGGTCATCATGACACTCACGCGGCGGCCGACGATCCCCACGGCCATGCCGTTCCACACGCCGACAATCCGCCTGCGCAAGAGCATGCCGGCCATGATGTCGCACATCATGTTCCCGATCCGGATCATGGCGATGGCACCGCTGGTTATCACCCGCATGAGAGCCCGTGGGTCATGCTGGTGCCGCTGATCGTTCTGTCGCTGGGCGCTGTGTTCGCGGGCTTCCTGTTCCACCACGCCTTCATCGAGGAAGGATCGTTCTGGAATGGTTCGATCACTTTCAACGAGGGGCTGATCCACGCGATGCATGAAGTGCCGCTGTGGGTGAAGCTGTCGGCGACCATTGCCATGCTGCTCGGCCTATTGGGTGCCTTCATGGCCTACATCCGTAACACTGCCATTCCGGCGGCGACGGCGGAGCAGTTGGGGCCGGTCTATCGGTTCCTGTTCAACAAGTGGTACTTCGACGAGCTCTACAACTTCCTGTTCGTGAAGCCGGCTTTTGTGCTCGGGCGTCTCTTTTGGCAGCGCGGCGATGTTGGGGTGATTGATCGCTTCGGCCCCAACGGCGCGGCCTTGGTCGTGGCGAAAGGATCGGTCTTCGCTCGAAAGATCCAGTCGGGCTATCTCACGAGCTATGCGCTGATCATGCTGCTCGGTCTGGTTGCCGCCGTGAGCTGGGTGCTCGTCTGATGGAGGGTTTTCCCATTCTCTCGCTGATGTTGCTGGTGCCGTTGCTCGGCGCCATTGCCTGCCTGTTCGTGGACGGGCGCACGGCGCGCGCGATCGCGCTGGCCGCCACGCTGATCGATCTCGTGCTCGGCATCGTTCTGTGGGCCAGCTTCGATGTCGGTGGCCCGCAATGGCAGTTCACCGAGCGGGCCGACATCTTCGCGGTCTTCAGCTGGGCGCTTGGCATCGATGGCATCGCGCTGATGCTGATCGTGCTCAGCGTGTTTCTGATGCCGATCTGCATTCTTGCGAGCCACTCCATCGAGAAGCGCGTCGGGGAATACATGGCCGCCTTCCTGTTCATGGAAGTGCTGATGATCGGCGTGTTCGCCGCTCAGGACCTGTTCCTGTTCTACATCTTCTTCGAGGCCGGCCTGATCCCGATGTACTTGATCATCGGCATCTGGGGCGGGGACAACCGGATTTACGCCAGCTACAAGTTCTTTCTCTACACGCTGCTTGGCTCGCTGCTGATGCTCGTGGCGATGCTGTGGATGGCCAATGAGGCGGGCACCAGCGACATTCCGACGCTGATGGCCTATGATTTCGATCCCGGCGCGCAGACTTGGCTGTTCCTTGCTTTCTTCGCCAGCTTCGCGGTGAAGATGCCGATGTGGCCGGTGCACACCTGGCTTCCCGATGCGCACGTTCAGGCGCCGACGGCGGGTTCGGTGATTCTTGCCGGCGTTCTGCTCAAGATGGGCGGCTATGGCTTCATCCGCTTCAGCCTTCCCATGTTCCCGGAGGCAAGCGCACAGCTGGCCTGGCTGATCTTCGCGCTGTCCATGATCGCGGTCGTGGTCACCAGCCTGATCGCGCTGGTGCAGCATGACATGAAGAAGCTCATCGCCTATTCGTCTGTCGCGCACATGGCGATCGTCACTCTCGGCCTCTTCGCGTTCAACGTGCAGGGGCTGGAAGGCGCGATGATCGTGATGCTCAGCCACGGTCTGGTCTCCGGCGCGTTGTTCCTGTGCGTCGGCGTGATCTACGATCGCCTGCACACGCGGGAGATTGCTCGCTACGGCGGCCTGTCCATCAATATGCCGCGCTATGCGCTGTTCTTTCTCTTGTTCACCATGGCGAGCATCGGCCTGCCGGGCACGAGCGGCTTTGTGGGCGAATTTCTCAGTCTCGCGGGGGTTTATCAGATTTCCAGCTGGGCTGCGTTCGTGGGTACCACGGGCATCATTCTGGGCGCTGCCTACATGCTTTACCTTTATCGCCGCGTCGCCTTCGGTGAGCAGCGCAATGCCGATGCGGCCGCGATGCCGGATCTTTCTGTCCGCGAATATGCGATGCTGGCGCCCATAGCGGCCGCGGTGCTGTGGATGGGCGTCTACCCGGAGAGCTTCCTCGCGCCGATGCGGCAGGATATCCAGCTGCTGGACGCGCGGCTCGCCCGCGCAGCGCCGGCCAGTGATGCTCACCTGGCGGTGGGAAGGGTCACGTCAGATGAGGCAGGCGCCCAAACCGAAGCAGCGCACGGGGGGGCGCACTGATGGACTTTTCCGCGTCGCTCGTGCTGATCGCGCCCGAGATCGTTCTCTCGCTCGCAGGTCTCGTGCTGTTGCTCGCGGCCGCCTGGATGGGTGACCGAGCCTCGCGAGCGATCAGCGTCGCCGCCTGCGTGGCTTTGGGCGCCGCCTTCTTCCTTGTCATTCCCGCCGTGGGCAGCGGCGCAGCTGGAGCCGGCACTGTCGCTTTTGACGGGCAGTTCCGCGCCGATGCGTTCGCGGGGTTCGCGAAGTTGATCATCTATCTCGCCAGCATGGCGGCGCTGATCCTCGCTCCTTCGTTCCTTGAGCGGACCGGCTCGATGCGGGCTGAGTATCCCGTACTCGTTCTGTTTTCGGCACTGGGTATGTCGATCATGGCGTCGGCGAGCGACCTGTTGACGCTCTATATCGGGCTGGAGATGCAATCGCTCTCCGCCTATGTCCTCGCGGCCTTCCTGCGTCGCGATGGCCGCTCGGCAGAGGCGGGGTTGAAGTACTTCGTGCTGGGCGCCCTTGCCAGCGGCATCCTGCTGTTCGGCATGAGCCTGAGCTATGGCTTCGCCGGAACGACGAGCTTTGAAGGCATTCGGGCCTCGCTGAGTGGCGGGCTTTCCACAGGCGCGATGTTCGGGCTGGTCTTCGTGCTCGCAGGGCTGGCCTTCAAGATCAGCGCGGTCCCGTTCCATATGTGGACGCCTGACGTCTACGAGGGCGCGCCAACTCCCGTCACCGCGTTCTTCGCCAGCGCCCCCAAAGTCGCGGCCATAGCCCTGACAGCCCGTGTTGCGCTCGAGGCGTTCGGCGGCGTTGCAGACGCATGGCGGCAGATCGTGGTGTTTGCCGCTCTGGCTTCGATCATCGTCGGTGCGCTGGGAGCGATCGGCCAGGGCAACATCAAGCGGCTGCTGGCCTATTCCTCGATCAACAATGTCGGCTTCATCCTGATCGGCCTGGCGACGGGCACTGCTGCCGGGGCGAGCGCGATGCTGGTCTATCTGGCCATCTATGTGCCGATGACCATTGCCGGCTTCGTCGCCATTCTGATGCTGCGCGATGCGGACGGACAGCCGCTTGAGCGGGTTGCGGACTTGGCTGGCCTGTCGCGCAGTCGCCCGGCCCTCGCCTGGTGCCTGATGATCGTCATGTTCAGCCTTGCAGGCATACCGCCGATGTTCGGCTTCTGGGGCAAATTTGTCGTCTTCCAGGCGGCAGTGCAGGCAGACCTCCTGGTGCTGGCCGCCTTGGGCGTCGCCGCGAGCGTGATTGGCGCGTTCTACTACATCAAGATCGTCAAGGTGATGTTCTTTGATGAGCCCGCGGCCGGCGTCCAGCAGGGTGACGATGCGGCACATTGGGCTCTGCTGGCGCTCTGCACCGTGCTCATATCGCCACTGGGCTTCCTCGCGACAGGTTGGTTAGGCGCCTTGACGGATCAGGCGGCGGCCGCCCTGTTCCTCGTCGCCTGAATTGGCGTTTCGGATCGAGACCGTCCGGGAGACCGGCTCTACTAATGCCGACCTGCTGGCGCGGGCCGAAAAAGGTGAGCACCTGCCGGAGGGAGCCTGGCTCGTGGCGGACCGGCAGCGGGCCGGGCGGGGGCGGCAAGGGCGAGAGTGGATCGACGGTCCCGGGAACTTCATGGGTTCGACTGTCGTGCGGTTACTGCCCACGGATCCGCCTGCGCCCAGTCTATCGCTGATCGCAGCCCTTGCCGTTTACGAGGCGGTGCTGACGCGGCTGGCGGAGCCGCAGCCTGTGCAGCTCAAGTGGCCAAATGACGTGCAGCTTGGGCGTGCGAAGATCGCCGGCATTCTTTTGGAGCGGCTAGGCGACTGCGCCGTCGTCGGGATTGGTGTGAACCTCGCCGGCGCGCCGCTTCTGCCCGACCGAACGGTCGCTCATCTGGCAGCCGCTGGTCCCGCGCCCGAGCGTGACAGCTTCGCGAGGGAACTGGCAGGGGCGTTTGACCGTGAACTCGCGCGTTGGCGGCAGTCCGGATTGGAAGGCATCATCGATCGTTGGCTTGCGGCCGCGCATCCACGAGGCAGTGCCCTCTCGGTCCACGCGCCTGACGGTACGACGATCAGCGGTTTTTTCGATGGCTTGGAGCCTCACGGCGCGTTGCGGCTGCGCTTGGCCGATGGCTCCGTGCGTGTCATCCATGCCGGCGACGTGGCGCTGGAGAGGAACTGAGCCATGCTGCTGCTCGTGGATGTCGGCAACACCAACGTGGTCTTTGCGCTGTTCGAACCCGCGGCCGGGGGCGGCACAGGAGGCACAATCCGCTCGCGCTGGCGCATCGCCACTGATCCTCGCCGCACGGGTGACGAATATGCGGTCTGGCTGCTCCAGTTGATGGAGATTGAAGGACTGACGCGCGATGCAGTCGCCAGCATGATCGTCTCCACCGTTGTCCCACGGGCAAGGCACAATCTGGAGGTGTTGGGGCAGAAATATTTTGGCCTCACGCCGTTCGTCGCGGGTGAAGGCGCGGCTGCCTGGGACTTTTCGATCGACGTGGACGAGCCTCGTTCTCTGGGCTCTGATCGAGCGGTCAATGCCCTGGCGGCACATGCGGCGCACTCAGGCGACCTGATCGTCGTCGATTTCGGCACCGCAACGACCTTCGACGTGGTCGATTTCAGCGGCGCCTATAAAGGGGGCATCATCGCCCCAGGGATCAATCTGTCGCTCGACGCGCTGGTCAGTCACACGGCGAAGTTGCCGCGCATCGCGATCGAGAGCCCGCGCGACGGGTCTGTGATTGGCCGAAATACTGAGGATCAGATGCTGGTCGGTGTTTTTTGGGGCTATGTTGCGCTTATGGAAGGGCTGATCGCCCGGTTGCGGGCTGAGATTGGCCGGCCGGCGAAGGTCATCGCCACTGGGGGACTAGCCCTCTTGTTCGATCGGCACACAAGCATCTTCGACGCGGTCGATGCTGATCTCACGCTCAAGGGGCTGGCGATGCTCGCTCAACGAGCAAGCCAGCGGGGCACCACGCAATGAAGAAGGACTACACTCCGCAGGACGAATTGCTGTTCCTGGCGCTTGGCGGCTCCGGTGAGATCGGCATGAACGTCAACCTGTACGGTTGCCGCGGCAAATGGCTGATGGTCGACCTCGGCATGAGTTTCGGCGCCAACGAATATCCGGGTACGGAACTGCTGTTCGCGGACTTGGACTTCATCGAAGAGCGTGCAGAGGACCTCGTCGGGATCGTCCTGACCCACGCGCATGAGGACCATATCGGCGCGGTCCCCTATTTTGCCGCCGAGCTCGGCGTTCCTCTCTACGCAACGCCTTTCACCGCAGATCTCGTGAGGCTGAAGCTGGAAGAAGCGGGATTGGCGCGCGACGTCGAGCTGATCGTGGTGGAAGAGGATCACGGCCGGATCGACCTGGGGCCGTTCTCGGTCACCTACATTCCGCTCGCCCATTCCATTGCCGAGGGCAACGCGGTGCTGATCGAAACGCCGTTCGGCCGCGTTTTCCATACCGGCGACTGGAAGCTGGACGAGGAGCCGCTGATCGGTCGACCAACGACCGGAGCTGAGCTCGCCGAGTTCGGTAACGAGGGCGTTCTCGCGCTTGTCTGCGATTCCACCAACGTGTTCAATCCAGTGCCATCAGGGTCCGAAGGTGCGGTGCTGCGTGGGCTGCTGGAAGAGGTGCAGCGCCATGCCGGGCGTCGCGTGCTGGTCACCACCTTCGCCTCGAACGTGGCGCGATTGCACACCTTGGGTGAGGTTGCGCGGGCGACGGGGCGGGAGATTTGTGTAGCCGGGCGCTCGCTCGACCGGATCATCGGTGTGGCGCAGGAAAACGGCTATCTTGCCGATTTCCCCGAGCCGGTGGATTTCGACACCGCCATGGCACTGCCTCGCGGGAAAGTGCTGATCCTCGCAACTGGCGGGCAGGGGGAACCGCGTGCGGCGCTCGCCCGGATTGCGGAAGATAATCACCCGCTCAGTCTGACCGAGGGTGACGTGGTGCTGTTTTCCAGCCGGCAGATTCCGGGCAATGAACTGGCGGTCGGCCGGGTGCAGAATCTGTTGGCGCAGCGTGGCGTCCTCATGGTGACGGACCGGCAGAGCGACATCCACGTCTCGGGTCACCCTGGTCGGCCCGAGCTTGAAACACTCTATGGCTGGCTGCGACCGGAAATCCTGGTGCCCGTGCACGGCGAAATGCGGCACATGCAGGAGCAGGCGCGGCTTGGCGCTGCCAGCGGCATTCCCGAGAACATCGTCCAGAAGAATGGCGATATCGTGCGTCTTGCCCCAGGCCGGCCCGGCAAGCTGGCAGAGGTGCGAAATGGACGGCTTGTGCTTGATGGCGACATCATCGTGCCCGCTGATGGAGAAGCCATCACCATGCGGCGTCGCCTCGCCCGGGACGGCGTGATCATCGTGGTGCTTGATGGGCGGGGCGGGGCGCAGGTCCACGGGATTGGCCTGCCGCTGGATGAGGATTATCCGGATTTCGTCGCCGAGGCGGAACGGGACGTGGTGGAAGCGCTGCGCAAGCTGAAGGGGCGCGGCCGCGACGCGGAGGCGGAGAGTGAGGCGGCACGTCTCGCCGCTCGCCGGGCCGCACAGCGCTGGTCTGGCAAGAAGCCGCAGACCCGCGTCATTCTCCCGCGCGGGTGAGAAGGACCGTGCAGTGAAGTGGACTTCAATCCTCGCGATCTACGCGCTGTTCTGGACGATGAGCGCTTTCATCATGCTGCCTTTCGGCATTCGGACGCATGACGAGGAAGGGCTTCGGAAAGTGCCGGGCCAGGCCGACAGCGCCCCCGCGAATTTCCGGCCCTGGAGGGTTGTGCTGCGCGCGTCGCTGCTCGCCGCGGTGTTGTGCGGGCTCTATGTCGCGAATTACGTGAACGGCTGGATCATGCCGGAAGATATCGACTTTTTCGCACCGCCGCCGGAGCTGCAGGAGCCCGACCTGTAGATCGCTCGATCAGTCCCGCTGCCGCTCCGTCGCTTGGGCGAGCGCGACATAGAGCTTGCCCACGTCGGACGACAGCAGCGTGACGGCCAGCGTATGGCCATCGCGGGTGGAAAGCATGTCGCGCAGCATTGCCTCGAAGTCATGGACGTATCGGTTGACGGCAGCGCGAAACTCGCCGTTTTCCTGATAGATCTCCGCCACTGCGCGCGCCTCTTTGCGGTCGAGCAGGCGCAGCGTTCGGCGGGTGAAGATTGCCCGATCGCCCCGAAGATATGCCGTCCAGTCCGCATCGCTGATCTGGCCGGCGAAGACGCGGGACAGGTCCACGGAGGCGGAGTTCAGGCTCTCCGCAATCAAGGCCATGCGCCGGGCGAAGTCCTGCTCGGACGGCTCGGCGGCGCGAGCCCGTGCTTGGGCGATGCGCTGCTCCAGGGTACTCGTGAGCGCCTCCACCTCCGCCAGCCGCTCACGCAGGTGCTGGGCAGCCTCCTGGCCGCTTTCCCCGGCTCGGTCAGAGGCCTCCCGCAGCTTGGAAAGGCACTCGTCCATCCGGGTCCGCAGAGCCTCGTCGAGTGCGCTCGCGCCTTCCCCGCCAAGGCGCTCCGCCATGTCGCGAACGGCGTCGGAATGATCTTCGCGCAGCCTCTCCAGCACCGCGAACGAGGATTGTTCCAGCCCTGAAATAGCCTCGGCCAGTTCACCTCGCGCGCGTTCCGCCAGTTCCGTCGCGCGCGCGTTGGCGGAGTTGAGGCGATCGTCCAGCACGGCAAGGTGCTCGAGCGCGGCGGCGCCATCGCCCCGCGCGGAGTTCATTGAAGCGGCCAATTCCGCTCCGCGTTGGCCGGTCACATCCACCGTGTCGCGAAGTGCGCCTGCCTCTGCCGCGAGGGCCCCCAGCCGAACATGCGCTGCTTCCAGGGAGCTGGGCAGTTCGCCCGCGCTTTGCTGGGCGACCATCTGGATCATCTCCAGAAGACGAGCGCTCTCGCTCGTGAGGTTTTTCAAAGCCTCATGACCCTCATCGATCATCCCGCGACTTTGAACCAGCCGGGCCGCCAGTGCTGCCGCTGTGTCCTCCAGTCGGTCCTGCGTATCGCGCCCCTGGTGCACGAGCCTGTCAAGGTCGGCGGCGAGAGTAGTGAGCCGTTCCGTCAACGCCTCCTCGCGCCGGCTAAGCTCCGCCATAGAGGCGAGATGCCGTTCGGCCCGCTCGGCGGTGGTGGTATCGATCCTCTCTGCTTCCTCGGCAAAAGCCGCGAGCCGCCGGGAAGCAGCCTCGCCTGCGGCCCGTTCGGCGGCTTCGAAGTCCTCTCGACGACTCTCGATCTCAGCCCGGAGCGCTTGTGCCCGGCGGTGAAGGCCGGCAAAGGCGGCCTCCTCGCGGTCCTCCAGCTCCCCGCGCAAGGTGGCAGCCTGCTCCGCCAGAAGAGTGAATCGCTGATCGCCGATCTCCGCCAGGCGATCCGCGTGCCCGGCGAGTTCGCTCATCGCGGCGCCGACCTGCTCTCGCAGAGCGACGATGCGCTCCTGATTAGTCTGACCGGCTTCCGCGAGGCGGCCGAGCCCATTGCCCAATTCTACCACCTGCTCACGGGCCAGATCGCCAGCTTGGCTGATTTGTCCCGCAATGTTCTGAGCCGAGCTGGCGATGGCTGGCAGGTCCTCGCGAAGGCGAATCATGTTCTCCAGCGCGGTGGTGCTCGCGCGCGCAGTTGCGCTGATTTCCTCACCATTGGCGCGGATCAGATGCTGCAGCCGCTCAGCGTTCTGCGAAAGCGTTTCGCTCGCGATGCGGCCGAGACCATCCAACTCCCGCGCCTGCGCGGCGAGAGTTTCCCGCGCTTGGCTGAGCTCACGATTCACGTGGGCCAGCCGCTGTTCCAGATGTCTTGATTCGCCAGCCAGTGCCTGCGCGGCGTCGCCGAAGTGGGATGTGTCACGCGCGCCTTGCCGCCGGGCGGCCAGCCACAGCGCCACGACCAGCAATACGGGCACGGCCCATGCGACGATCCAGTCCGCCCATTGCGCAGGTGTCGCTGGGGACGTCAGCTCAGCGCGGTGGGCCCAGCCGAAGAAGGCGGTCCACACCACGGCCGCCCCGAGTGCGAACGGCGTCGTCCAGCCGGAGCCGTTCGAGGGCTGAGCCTCTCGCACATCCTCATCCAGAAGTGGTTCCTGCACCGCCTGCGCCGGTACCTGCCCACCAGCGTCGGCCGGCACCGCCTGCGCGGCTTCCGCGCTATCCCCATTCAGCGGCATCGCGGCCGCCGCTTCCAGCTCTCTCCCCATGCGCCTGCCGTAACACAGCGGGAGAGGAGGTGAAGCCCCGCCTGTCCCATTCCTCCACTACCGCGACGCAGTTGATTGGAGGACGAGGATTCTTCCTGATCCGTTGCTGACAGGGACGGACCTTGGCAGCTACAGGCACGAGGGGCGGTCGCGAACCGCCTGGAGGAGGGTCCAGCCGCTTGCGCGCCGTGCTGATTGCAATGTCCGAGAGACCCGGCCTGTCGCTGGACGGCTCGACGCGGGGGGCTCGTGGCCGACCGCTGTCGTTGCGACAGCTGGACTTTGCGCTCGCCTGTGGGTGCGAGGAGGTCCTCGCGCTGGGGGATCCAGGTTCGCGCGAGTTCACGTTGCTGAGCCGGGCCGCGCGAGCGCGAGGGATTGTGGTGCGGCTGGTCACGGACGCGCACTCCTTGCTGGGGCTGCTCAACACGTCCGACGAATTGCTTGTGATTGCGGCGGGCGTGCTGCCGGAATCGCTCCAGGCGGCGAAGGCGCTTTCCGCCGGGCCGGGTGTCCTGGTCCTGCCGGCCGATGTCGCAATTCCCGCAGGATTCGAACGGATCGATTGGGATCGAGCGTGGGCAGGCGCCGCCCTCGTCCCGGGAAGTCTCGTGGAGCGACTGGCGGAGCTTCCGGCGGATAGCGACCCTGCTGCAGCGCTCTTGCGGATCGCGCTGCAGGCCCGTGTGCCGGACCGCCGTCTTCCGGAATCGGTTCTTGCCGATGGAAGCTGGGTCTTGCTCGAGGGCGGGGTCGTGCCCGCCACGCTGGATGGATGGCGGAGACGACAGCTCCAGACGGCTGAACCCCACGATTGGACCGGAAAGCTGGCGCAGGCGGCGTTGAAGCGGTGGCCCGCGCATTTGCAGCCTGACGGGCGGACGATTGCCGCGCTCTATGCGGGCAGCATTCTGAGCCTGCTCGGTGCAGTCCTGCTGGCGTGGTATGGAAAGCCGGCGCTTGGACTTGCCTTGCTGGCGCCCTCCGCCCTTTCTGCGGTGCTGGCAGGCCAGCTCAGGATGATCGGCTCGGGCCCCTTTGCTCAGCGCGATAAACGGAGCCGCTGGAGGGGCTTGCTACCGCTCGCGCTCGACTTCGCGCTCGGACTATGCGGCGCGTTGGCCATCGATGGAGCCTGGCTCGGCCGCATCTTTCCACCGCTCGTCCTGCTGATCGCACTGCACGGCCGCGCCGCGGCAGAGCGGCCGCACTCATTGGCGATCCTCTCTGACCGGATGGTGCTGGCGCTGCTGGCGGCCGTAGCGGCTTCTTTGGACCTTGCGGAGCCGGTGCTGATGCTGCTGGCGCTGATCTTCCTCATCAGCGACCGCTTCGGCGGAAAGCCACCCAAACAGGGCTGAACGATCACCCGCTCAGGGCGTCGACCGTCGCCGGAGTATGCGGGAAAGCCAGATCAGACCCAGCCCCGCCAGCATGGTGACCGCCCCGTTGATCGCCCATTGCGGGTCGGCGAGCATGAAGCTCTCCGCCGGCCACATCACGATCCCCAGCCCCTGCAACGTCCACAAGCAGCCGGCGAGGGCGAGAAGTGCGCCCAGCACCAGCAGCAGGGCCCGCAGCAGGGCGCCGAGGAAGCGCATCACATCACCGTTCGCTCACGGGAGTGTAGTCGCGGTAGGTTGGGCCGGTGTAAAGCTGACGCGGGCGGCCGATGACCTGACCGGGATCCGAGATCATTTCGTTCCACTGCGCCACCCAGCCGACGGTGCGGGCGAGGGCGAACAGAACCGTGAACATGGTCGTCGGGAAGCCGATGGCCGAAAGAATCACGCCCGAATAGAAATCCACGTTCGGGAACAGCTTCTTCTCGACGAAATAGTCGTCCTTGAGTGCCATTTCCTCGAGCCGCAGGGCGGTCTCGAACACCGGATCATTCACCCCCAGCGCGTCGAAGACCTCGCGCACCGTCTTCTGCATCACGGTCGCCCGCGGGTCGTAGTTCTTGTAGACGCGGTGGCCGAAGCCCATCAGGCGGAACGGATCGTTCTTGTCCTTCGCCCGCTCGATGTAGTGCGGGATCCTGTCCGGCGTGCCGATCTCGCGCAGCATGTTGAGCGCCGCCTCGTTCGCGCCGCCATGCGCCGGACCCCACAGGCAGGCGATGCCCGCCGCGATGCAGGCGAACGGATTGGCGCCGGAGGAGCCGGCGAGCCGCACCGTGGAGGTGGAGGCGTTCTGTTCGTGGTCGGCGTGGAGGATGAAGATCCGGTCCACCGCCCGTTCCACCGCGGGGTGGATCTCATATTCCTCGGCCGGCACGCCGAAGGTCATGCGAAGGAAGTTGCCGGTGTAACTCAGCGAGTTCAGCGGCTGCATGAAGGGCTGGCCGATCGAGTACTTGTAGGCCATCGCCGCAATCGTGGGCATCTTGGCGATCAGCCGGTGGCTGCTGATCTTGCGATGTTCCGGATCGGAGATGTCGGTGCTGTCGTGGTAGAAGGCGGACAGGGCGCCGACCACGCCGCACATGATCGCCATCGGGTGCGCGTCGCGCCGGAACCCCTGGTAGAAGCGGCTTAGCTGCTCGTGCAGCATGGTGTGACGGGTAATGGTATAGCTGAAGGTGTCGAGCTCGTCCTGCGAGGGCAGTTCGCCGTTCAGGAGCAGGTACGCCACTTCCATGAAGCTGGAATGTTCGGCCAGTTGGCCGATGGGATAGCCGCGATGGAGCAGGACGCCTTCTTCGCCATCGATGAAGGTCAGGGCGCTCTCGCAACTGGCGGTCGCCTTGTAGCCAGGATCATAAGTGAACATCCCGGTCGTGCCGTAAAGCTTGCGGATGTCGACCACGTCCGGCCCGCAGGTTCCCTCCATCACGGGGAACTCATACTGCTGGTCTCCGACCGTCAGCTTCGCCTGCTTGTCCGCCAAGATGCGTCTCCTTCTCGAATTCTGATCTGTCAGCCGGCCCCCTCAGCGGGTCACTTGCGCCTGCGCGTCAATGCGCGCGAGGCTCTCGTCCCTGCCAAGGAGGACCAGCACGTCGAAGATACCCGGTGACGTGGTCTGCCCGGTAAGCGCTGCCCTGAGGGGCTGCGCGAGCTTGCCGAGGCCGAGGCCCAGCTCCTCCGCGAACGCCTTCAGACCGGCTTCGAGCGCGCTTGTAGTCCAGTCCTGTTCCTCGCGCAAACGCGCGGAGAGGCGGGCCAGCAAGTCACGCGCAGCGGTGTCGAGCAGCGCGGCCGCCTTCTCGCTGAGCGTCAGCGGACGCTGCGTGAACAGGAAGGCGGCGCCTTCTGCCAGCTCGTTGAGGTCGCGCGCCCGCGGCTTCAGCACGGGCATGGCTTCGGCCAACAGCGCCGCCCCCTCCGGGTCCGACGCAGCGTCTCCAATGCGGGGGGCCACGAGCGCCGCGAGCCGAGCATCGTCGGCTGTGCGGATATAGTGGCCGTTGAGGCTGTGCAGCTTCTTGAGATCGAACCGGCTCGGGCTCTTGCCCACGCCGGAAAGGTCGAACAAGGCGGCGGCCTCGTCCCGCGTGAATTCTTCCTGATCGCCATGACCCCAGCCAAGGCGCAGGAGGTAGTTGAACAGCGCTTCCGGCAAAATCCCGAGCTCGTCGCGATAGGCATCCACTCCCATCGCTCCGTGCCGCTTGGACAGCTTGGCCCCGTCGGCCCCGTGGATCAACGGGATGTGCGCATAGATCGGGTCGGCCCAGCCGCCTTCGATCTCGTTCATCGCCCGGATGATCGGCAGCTGGCGGAAGGCATTGTTGAGATGATCGTCGCCACGGATGATGTGAGTCACGCCCATGTCGTGATCATCGACCACCACCGCCAGCATATAGGTCGGCGTTCCGTCCGCCCGCAGCAGCACGTAATCGTCGAGCTCGGAATTGCTGACGGTGACGCGGCCCTGCACCGCATCATCGATCACCGTCTCACCCTCGTGCGGCGTCTTCAGGCGGATGACAAAGGGGGCGCCGAGAGGGGCATGCGAGGGGTCGCGGTCGCGCCAGCGCTCGTCGTACCGGAGCGGCTGCTTCGCAGCCCGCTGGGCGGCGCGCATGGCCTCCAGCTCTTCCGGAGTCGCGTAGCACTTGTAGGCATGGCCGGCCGCGAGCAGCTTCTCCGCCACTTCCGCGTGGCGAGAGCCGCGCTCTGACTGGAAGACCACATCCTCGTCGAAGTCGAGTCCCAGCCAGTCGAGGCCGTCGAGTATGGCGTCGATCGCTTCCTGCGTCGAGCGCTGCCGATCGGTATCTTCGATCCGCAGCAGAACCTTGCCCCCATGACGGCGGGCGAAGAGCCAGTTGAACAGAGCCGTGCGCGCGCCGCCGATGTGCAGGAAACCGGTCGGCGAGGGCGCAAAGCGGGTGACCACCGGGCCGGCCGGGGCTGCCACTGAAACGCTATCGCTTGCCATAGTCCTGCGCTTTCCCTCCAATGAGTGCATGGCCACGCGAGGCACCTCTGACGTCCCACTGGGGGAGGACACCGGCGATGCTGCGTTGCAGCAGGTGCCTTGGCGAAAGCGAGCGCGCTTGTCCAGCATGGCCGATGCGGCAGAAGCGTTCCTGGCGCGCGCCGGATTCGATCGCGGGCCGTGGCTGGCCGTCTCCTTTGCGGCGGGAGTGGGGGCGTGGTTCGTTCTGAAGGGACCGGCCGAGTGGCTCACCCTCATCGCGCTGGCCCTTGCGTTGGTGCTGGGCGCGTTGGCGCTGTGGCGCGGCGTGCCGGGTCGCAACCACCTCGTCACCGCCTGCGTGGCCGTGGGGCTGCTCGTTGCGGCGGGGGTGGGCGTGGCCTGGGCTCGTTCGAGCATGATCGGGGCGCCGGCACTGGATCGGCCGACCTCTGTCGCGCTGACCGCGCGGGTGCTCGACCGGATCGAGCAGCCTGCGGAGGGGCGGGTCCGACTCGTCCTCGCCGCTCGGGAACCCAAGACCGGGCGGGCGATCAAGATCCGGGTCAACCTGCCGCTGGAGCGCGACCAGCCCGGCCTTGCCGAAGGAGCAATCGTTCGCCTCAGGGCCATGCTGATGCCGCCAGCCGGGCCAATGCTGCCGGGCGGATACGACTTCGCGCGGACCGCCTGGTTCCAGGGCTATGCCGCGACCGGCAGCGCGCAGGGACCGATCGAAGTGGTTGAGCCGGCTGGCGCTGGCGCCCCGCTCGCCCGCCTCCAGAGAACGCTATCGGAGCATGTGCGAAGCCGGCTGGGCGGCTCCTCCGGGTCGATTGCCGCCGCCTTCGCCAGCGGCGATCGCGGGGCCATCGCCGAGGAGGACGAGGTCGCCATGCGCGATTCGGGCCTCACGCACCTGCTCTCGATCAGCGGCCTGCATGTGAGCGCGGTGATCGCCGCGGGATATTTTCTTGCGATCAAGCTGCTTGCCCTGTGGCCCTGGCTAGCTCTGCGGGTGCGCCTGCCGGTGATCGCTGCCGGCGTAGGCGCACTTGTCGGCATCTTCTACACGCTGCTGACGGGCGCGGAGGTGCCAACCGTGCGCAGCTGCATCGGGGCTGTCCTGGTGCTGTTCGCGCTGGCTCTGGGACGACAGCCGCTGTCGCTGAGGATGGTCGCGGTCGGTGCTTTCTTCGTGCTGCTTCTATGGCCCGAGTCGTTGATCGGCCCGAGCTTCCAGATGAGCTTTTCCGCCGTCATCGCCATCGTGGCGCTGCATTCCTGCGGCCCGGTGCGCGCATTCCTTGCTCCCCGTGATGAAGGCTGGCTGACACGGCAGGGCCGCAACCTCTTCATGTTGCTTCTGACCGGCTTCGTCATCGAGTTCGCGCTGATGCCGATCGTGCTGTTCCACTTTCACCGCGCGGGCTTCTACGGGGCCCTCGCCAACGTGGTCGCGATCCCGTTGGTGACCTTCGTTTCCATGCCCTTGATCGCACTGGCGCTGGCGCTGGACGTAGTGGGGCTTGGCGCGCCGGTGTGGTGGCTGGCGGGGCAGTCGTTGGACCTGATGCTGTGGATCGCGCATTTCACGGCGTCCCAGCCAGGTGCGGTCAAGATGATGCCGCAGATGAGCGGGCTGAACTTCGCGCTCTTCGTGGCCGGCCTGCTTTGGCTGGCGCTTTGGCGAGGAAGGACGCGGCTGCTGGGGCTTGTGCCGACTGCCCTCGCGACCGTGATGTTGCTGACCACGCCGATTCCGGACCTGCTGATCTCCGGTGACGGACGTCACGTTGGGATCGCGGGCGAGGGCGATCGACTGCTGATGCTGCGGAACACGCGCAGTCAGTTCGCGCGGGAAAACCTCACCGAGCTGGCGGGGTTCACCGGAGAGCCGATGGCCCTTGCGGATTGGCCGGGGGCGCGCTGCAGCCGCGACTTCTGCTCCATCAGCTTGCAGCGTGACGGGCGGGAGTGGAACGTGCTGATGAGCCGCAGCCGCGAATATGTCGATCTGGGCGATCTTGCCGCCGCCTGCGCGCAATCCGACATCGTCGTTTCCGATCGCCGGTTGCCGCGCAGCTGCCGCCCCCGCTGGCTGAAGGCCGATCGCCGGATGCTGCAGCGGACCGGCGGACTTGCGATCGTCCTCTCCGACCCACCGCGTCTGACGACAGTGGCGGAAAGCCAAGGCGCTCATGGCTGGTGGCGCGGGGCGGGGAGGTGATAAGCCGCTCGAAAGCGCTCGCGTCACATGACCGCGTTCGGGCAGGGATGGCCCCGTTCATCCGAAAAGTCTGCGCGAGACTGGGTCTTCCCGCAGGCCCTTGGCTGACCTTTCCTGCGAGTCAGGCGTTCAGAGCGACATCCGATCAAGGACCATCGCGCCGGGAAGCCGCCTGCCTTGCAGCGCTCACCTGCCGTTCAAGCCACTACGCGCGGCAAAAATTTCCCGTCGCTCTGCTCTGTTCCGGCAGCGGCCCTGTTCACGCCTGCCTTAGTTGTAGCGGCGCAGGAGCCCTGCGAGCCTGCCCTGCACCACCACATCATGCGGCGGATAGATCTGCGCTTCATAAGCCCCATTAGCAGGATCGAGCCGGATCATCCCGTTCTCCCGCCAGAGGTATTTGAGCGTCGCTTCCTCACCGCGCACCAAGGCGACGACGATCTCTCCATCGCGCGCAACATCGGTGCGCTTCACCAGCGCGTAGTCGCCATCGAGAATGCCTGCCTCGACCATGGAGTCACCCGAAACCTCCAGCGCATAGTGCTCGCCGGCGCCGAGGAGAGCGGCGGGCACAGGCAGGGTGCGGTCGCCTTCCAGCGCCTCAATCGGCACGCCGGCTGCAATCCGGCCATGGAGTGGAATCTCGACCACATCATTGGCCGGTTCCGGCGTGGTGCGAGGAGTGCGAACCGCTTGTGCAACAGGGCTGCTCGCCGGTTGCACCGGGCGCGAACCGCTCTTCACGTTCTCCGGCTGCTTCACCACTTCCAACGCACGGGCGCGGTTGGGAAGGCGGCGGATGAAGCCGCGCTCTTCCAAGGCGGAGATCAGCCGGTGAACGCCGGATTTGCTTTTGAGATCAAGGGCTTCCTTCATCTCCTCGAAGGAAGGGGAGATCCCCGTCTCTTCCAGGCGACGCTGGATGAACAGCAAAAGCTCGTGCTGCTTGGCGGTGAGCATGTGCGGTGACCTCCCTCCGATGTTCCCATTTGGAACGAACACGGAACAATTATGCAACCACAATGCAACCGTCAAGCAATTCTGCTACAATCGAGAAGGAAGCAGGATACAAGGCCGCCAGAAATCGCCGCCGGAGCACCCGCCCTGCGGTCAATGAGCGCATTTGCGGCTGAAAGAGCGCCCAGCGCGCTGCTATCCTGCTCGTTTACGGGGCGGACCGTTTGCCCGCTAAACCATGCGCGCACGAACTCCTGCCGCTCTCCCACAGCAGGCAGAGCACCCTCCAGACGCGTTTCGATACGGGCCGGCAGCGGTTGCCCCGATCCCGCCAGACCGCGCAGCAACGGCAGCAGGAACAGGAAGGCCGTGACGTAGCTGGAGACAGGGTTTCCGGGCAGGCCGAGCACCCATTGCGGCCCGCGTCGCGCAACCATCACCGGCTTCCCCGGCTTCATCGCCACGCGCCAGAAATCGATCGTCGCGCCCCAGCGTTCCAGCGCCGGGCGGACAAGATCGTGATCGCCGACTGAGGCACCGCCGCTGGTGACCAGCACGTCGGCGCCCTCCGCCTCGCCCAGAGCGGCCAACATCGCCTCGAGATCGTCCGCGACGGGGCCGATGCGGCGGACTGTGCGGGCGTAAGGCTTGGCCATGGTGGCAAGCATAGCGCCGTTGCTGGCAGGGATCTGGTGCGGGGCGCATGAGGCTGGGTCGGCGCTGAGCTCGTCGCCACTGTCGAGCACCGCAACGGTGGGAAGGCGGCCGACGCTGATCGATGCGTGGCCGCCGGAGATCGCCAGCGCGAGTTGGGCAGGGCCCACCTGAAGGCCCCGCCGGATCAGCGCGTCGCCTTGGCGGAAGTCGAAGCCCGCGCGGCGGATGTGGCGGGGCGAGGGCTCTCCGCCCACCATGAGCCGCAGCGTGTCGCCCTCGCGTTCCGCTTCTTCCTGTAGCAGGATTGCGCCCGCGCCTGCGGGGACCAGCGCGCCGGTGGAGATGCGCACCGCCTCCCCTTGGGCGAGGCTGCGCGAATAAGGGTGTCCCGCAGCGCTTCGGCCGACGACCCGCCATGGTCCGGCGAGGTCATCCAGGCGCATCGCGTAACCATCCATGGCGGAGAGGTCCGCCGCGGGCTGGGTGCGGCGAGCGGACACATCCGCCGCAAGGTAACGGCCCACCGCCTCTGCAGCAGGGACTTCCTCCGCGCCGAGCGGCTCAACCTGCGAGAGAAGCCGCTCCTGCGCCTCGGCCAGCGGGATCGGCGGGGGCAGGCTCATTCGGGTGCGCGCCAGGCGCCGCTCTTCCCGCCCGTCTTCTCGATCAGGCGAACGGCGTCGATCACCATGCCCTTGTCGATCGCCTTGGCCATGTCGTAAATTGTGAGGAGCGCAATGGACGTGGCTGTCATCGCCTCCATTTCCACGCCGGTCTTGCCGGTGAGGGAGGCGCGGGCGGTGACCGTGATCGCATCATCCTCGAACGCGAAATCCACCGTCACCGCGTCCAGCGCGAGGGGGTGGCATAGCGGGATCAGCTCGCCCGTTCGCTTGGCCGCCATGATTCCGGCGATCCGCGCGGCGGCGAGCACGTCGCCCTTGGGGCCGCTGCCGTCTCGAATGGCGAGGAGGGCTTCGGGGGACATGCGGATGCGACCGCTGGCGGTGGCAGAGCGCGCGGTTTGCGGCTTTCCGCCGACATCGACCATGCGCGCCTGGCCCTTTTCGTCGAGATGGGTGAGTTGGCTCATGACGCGGGCTCCTGCATCAGACGGCGGGCAAAGGCCAGCGCGGCGGTGACGGCGGCGCAGAACAGCGGCGCTTCGACAAGGGTGGTGACGAAGAGCGAGCGATACTCGAATTTCGGCTCCCCCAACATTCTGCCGATCGGGTCGAGCGAGACATTGGGGATCGGCAGCGTTGAAGTGAGAAAGACGAGGCTGCCGCCCATCAGCGGCTGTCCTCCTAAAGCGAGAAGTAGCCCTGCGACTAGCCCGGCAAGCGCCCCAATGGCAGCGGCGCGACGTGGGCTCTGGCGGCGGGAGAGCGCGTCCCAGGCCGCCGTGCCGATCGCCAGCCCGAGCAGCGCCCCTTCGCCCCCGCCGGTCATGTCGAAGGGCCGCCGGCCGAACAGCAGCGCGAAAGCGTCGAGCCCGATCAGCTTGACCAATGCCCCGATAACCATCCCGCCGATTGCACCGCCGAGGGCCAACCGCCAATCGGTCCGGCCGATGAGGCGATGGGCGGCGGCGATGCCTGCGCCTACGCCAAGTCCACCGATGCCGCCCACCCCGACGCACACGGCCAGCATGACGAGGAACAGCGAGGTCGCCCCGCCCACGGAACTGCTCGCGCCGAGACCGTAAAGCAGACCGCCGGCAACGCCAGCGATGGCGCCGCCTCCGCCTGCCGCAAGGGCGAGCGGGAGAGGCCCCGGGGTGGTTGCGGCGATCGGCGGGGCAGGGCGCGCGGCGGGCAATTGTGGCGCTGAGGGCGTGGCATCGCGCAGCGTCTCCAGCCGCTCGACCGGGGCGACGAAACGGTAGCCGTGCTTGGGCACCGTCTCGATGTAGCGCGGAGCCGCGGCGTCATCGCCGAGCTGGCGGCGCAAGGTCCGGATGCACTGGGTCAGCGCCTCGTCGGTGACGGGGATGCCGCGCCAGACTTCCTGGTGGAAGCGGTCTTTCGTGATGAGGCGGCCCTGCTCACCGGCGAGCAGGAGCAGCGCGTCGAAATATCGCCCGCCAAGCTCGACCACCTCGCCTTCGCGCAGCAGCAGCCGGTCCAGCGGATCGAGGACGAAGGGGCCGAAGGAGAGGCGGGCCTGCACGGCTGGCTCAGCGGCTTCGGCCAGAGCAGGCTAGAACAGCCGGCCGCCGTCCGGCACCGGTGCGACGGGCGAGAGCAGCATCACCTTGCCGTCCGCATCGGGTACGCCGAGGGTCAGCACTTCGCTCATCATCGGGCCGATCTGGCGCGGCGGGAAGTTGACGACGGCGAGCACCTGCTGGCCGACGAGGTCTTCGAGAGCATGGTTCTCGGTGATCTGCGCCGAACTTTTCTTGCGGCCGATCGCGGGGCCGAAGTCGATGGTGAGGATGTAGGCGGGCTTGCGCGCCTGCGGAAAAGGCTGCGCCTCCACCACCGTGCCGACGCGGATGTCGATCTTGAGGAAATCGTCAAAGCTGATCGCGGGCGCGGCTGGTGCGTCCGGCGCGTGGTTCATGTGCATGGCGCTCAGGCCCCGGTCAGAAGCGCGCGTGTGGCGGCGGCGACATCCGGCTGGCGCATCAGGCTTTCGCCCACAAGGAAGGTGCGGACGCCGCTCTGTTCGAGGCGCAGGAGATCGGCATGGGTGTTGATGCCGCTTTCACCCACCAGCAGCGCGCCTTCCGGGGCGAGGGGGGCGAGCCGCTCCGTTGTGGCGAGATCGGTGCGGAAGGTCTTGAGGTCGCGATTGTTGACGCCGATCAGGCGGGAGCGGAGGCGGTGGGCACGCTCCACCTCCGCCTCGTCATGCACCTCCACCAGCACGTCCATCCCGCGCTCAATGGCGGCGGCCTCGCATTCGGCAAGGGTGGTGTCGTCCAGCGCGGCGACGATCAGCAGGATGGCGTCGGCGCCGATGGCGCGGGCTTCCGCCACCTGCCACGGCTCCAGGGTGAAATCCTTGCGCAGCACCGGCAGGTCGCAGGCGGCGCGGGCGTCCATCAGGAAATCCTCGTGGCCCTGAAAATGCGGCGCGTCGGTGAGGACGGAGAGGCAGGCAGCGCCGCCCTGCTGATAGGCGATCGCGTGCTCGGCCGGGCGGAAGTCCGGGCGGATCAGGCCCTTGGAGGGCGAGGCTTTCTTGATCTCGGCGATCAGCGCGAAGCCTGCCTGCGCCTTGTCTTCCAGCGCCTGACGAAAGCCGCGGGGCGGGGTGGAGGAGGTGGCGCGGCGATCCAGATCGTCCAGCGTGGCGAGGGTCTTGCGTTGCGCGACTTCCTCGCGCTTCACGTCGCAAATTTCGGTAAGGCGGTCCATGCTGCGCGCTATGCCGATTGCGCGGCGCGGTGTCGACGGGGTGTTGTTGCCCGCGCGGGCGCTTACTTGGCGCTGGCGATCCAGCAATCGAGCAGAGCCTTGGCGAGGCCCCGGTCGATGACCTCGGCCGCTTCCTCCACGCCCTCGGCCCAGCTCTCCACCTCGCCAGCCACCATCAGCGCACCGGCGGCGTTGAACAGCACGGCGTCGCGATAGGGGCCGGTGGCGCCCAGCAGGAGATCCCGCAGGGCGGTGGCATTGTGGGCCGGGTCACCGCCGCGGATCGCCTCCACCGGGGCGTGGGACAGGCCGGCTTCGGCGGCGTCGATGCGCTTCATCCGCACTTGGCCGGTCTCGATGTCCGCCCATTCATTGCCGCCGGCGAGGCTCAGCTCATCCAGCCCCTCATCACCGGAGACGACGAAGGACCGCTCCGTGCCGAGGCGGGCCAGCGCCTCCGCATAGATCGGCACGTAAGCGGGCCGCGCGATGCCGAGCAGCTGGCGGCGCACCTGCGCGGGGTTTGCCAGAGGGCCGATGAGGTTGAAGATGGTGCGGCGGCCGAGCTTTTTGCGGATGGGCATGATGCGCCCCATCGCCGGGTGGTGCTTGCCTGCGAAGAGGAAGCAAATGCCGAGATCCGTGAGCGTCTGCTCCGCCGTCTCCATCGCCTTGTCGAGATTGAGGCCGAGCGCCTCCAGCGTGTCCGCCGCGCCCGCCTTGCTGGAGGCGGCGCGGTTGCCGTGCTTGGCCACCGGAACGCCACAGGCTGCAACCACGATGGCGACGGCGGTCGAGACGTTGAGCGTGTGGTGCCCGTCGCCGCCCGTGCCGCAGACGTCGATCGCATTGGCGGGCGCGTCGATCGGGATCAGCCGCGCGCGCATCGCCCGGGCGGCGCCGGCGATTTCCGCCGCTGTCTCGCCCCTGTCCGACAGTTCCGAGAGGAAGCGGGCGATCTCCTCGTCCGCCAGCGCGCCATCGAGCATGGCGCCGAATGCCGCCTCCGCCTCCGCCTCATCGAGCGGATGTGCGATGTCGGGCAGCGTGCTCACGCGATTTCCCTGGCCTCGATGCCGCAGAGCTTCAGGAAATTGGCGAGCAAAGCGTGGCCGTGCTCCGTGGCGATGCTTTCGGGGTGGAACTGCACGCCGTGGATCGGCAGCTCCGCATGCCGGAAGCCCATCGCGCAGGTGCCGTCCAGCCCCGGCGTCTCGCTCTCCGCATTCACCACCAGCGCGGGCGGAATGTCCTTCACGATCAGCGAGTGGTAGCGGGTGGCGATGAAGGGCGAGGGCAGGCCGGCGAAGACGCCGCTGCCATCATGCGTGACGGGGCTGGTCTTGCCGTGCATCAGCCCACCGCGCGTGACGGTGCCGCCGAAATATTGCCCGATCGCCTGATGGCCGAGGCACACGCCGAGCAGCGGCTTGCCCGCATCGGCGCAGGCGGCGACGAGATCGAGGCTGATGCCCGCCTCGTTCGGCGTGCAGGGGCCGGGCGAGATCAGGTAGCCGCTGGCGTCGGTGGCAATCGCCTGCTGCGCGGTGAGGGCGTCGTTGCGCACGACTTCAACCTCCGCCCCCAGCTCCATCAGGTAATGGACGAGGTTGAAGGTGAAGCTGTCGTAATTGTCGATGACGAGGATTCGGTTGTCGGCGGTCATGCGGCGCTACTGCCCGAAATCGGCTTCGGCCGCCAGCCGCGCCGCTTCCTTCGCTGCGGCGAGCAGGGCCGCGGCCTTGGCCTCGCATTCACGCTGCTCATAGGCAGGGTCGCTGTCGGCGACGATGCCCGCGCCAGCCTGCACATGCATGGTGCCGTCCTTCACTACCGCCGTCCGCAGGACGATGCAGGAGTCGACCGACCCATCGGGCGCGAAATAGCCGACGCCGCCCGCGTAGGGTCCGCGCGTTTCCGGCTCCAGTTCGGCGATGATCTGGCAAGCGCGGATCTTGGGGGCCCCGGAGACGGTCCCTGCGGGGAAACCGGCGAACAGGGCATCCACCGCATCGCGCCCCTCCGCAAGACGCCCGACCACGTTGCTGACGATGTGCATGACGTGGCTGTAACGCTCGATGGTGAAGCTCGCCGTTACCTCCACGGTGCCCGCTGCGGCCACGCGACCGACATCGTTGCGGCCCAGGTCGAGCAGCATCAGGTGCTCGGCACATTCCTTCGGGTCCGCGAGCAGGGAGAGCTCGGCGGCGCGATCTTCCTCTTCCGTCCGGCCGCGCGGGCGGGTGCCGGCGATGGGACGCACCGTCACCTCTCCGTCGCGCACGCGCACGAGGATCTCGGGACTGGAGCCGACGACGGCGAAGCCCGGCAGGTCCAGGAAATAGAGGAAGGGCGACGGGTTCACCCGCCTCAGCGCCCGGTAAAGCGCGATCGGCGGCAGCTGGAAGGGGCAGGTGAAGCGCTGGGCGAGCACCACCTGGAAGATGTCTCCGGCGGTGATGTATTCCTTAGCGCGGGCGACCATGTCCGCATATTTGCCGGGCGCCATCACCGGCTGGAGCGCCAGCTCCGGCAGATCCGCCTCGCGGGAGGGGAGCGGGACAGGCGCGGCCAGACGGCGCAGCGCCTCATCGATCCGTTCTTCGGCACGCTCGATCGCGCGCTGTGGCTCCGCATCCCCCGGCCACAGCGGGGCGACGCAGAACAGCGCGTCGCTCAGCCGGTCAAACACCAGAATGAGCGTGGGGCGCACGAATAGCATGTCCGGCAGCGAGAGATCGCTGGCAGGCGCGCGCGGCAGGTTCTCCACCAGGCCGATGGTCTCGTAGCCGAAATAGCCGACGAGACAGGCAAGGGCGGGCGGCAGCTCCGGCGGCACATCGATGCGGCAGGACGCGGCGAGGGCGCGAAGCTCCGTGAGGCTGTCGCCGGGCAGAGGCTCGAACGCGTCGCGGTCATGCTGCCAGTCGCGATTGACCTCGCACGCGCGGCCGGTGGCGCGATAGACCAGATCCGGGTCCAGCCCCAGCAGGCTGTAGCGCCCGCGAGTGGCGCCGCCTTCCACCGACTCGAGCAGGTAGTCGCCCCGGCCCGGCTCGATGAGCTTGAGCGCGGCGCCGACGGGCGTCTCCGTGTCGGCGACAACGCGCCGCCAGACCAGCGCGGACTCACCAGCGGCGAGTTGGCGGCGGGCGGCCTCGATATTCTGCAAGCGGTCCAGGGTCAGAGCCTCAGTTTGTGCGGCCGGTCAGCTGAGCGGCGACAGCGTCGATCGCCGTCTGGTTGCGCTCTACGCCGACGTCGCGCTGAACGGCGTTCACGAATTGGGCGACATATTCCTCACCCGTCACCTGGCCCAGTTGCTGCAAGGTCGCGCGGATCACCGGGTCGTTCTCCGGAATGTCGCCAGCCTCCACGTCGGCGAGCTGCACGATGAACCAGCCGTTCTGGTTGCGGTCCTCCAGCTTCTTCACGGTGCCTTCCGCCATCGAGAAGAACAGTCCGATCGGCGGCGGGACCTGCCGTTGCCGGGCAAGATCGTCCCGCGTCAGGTTCAGCGCGTCGGGCGAGGGCAGGTCCGGCTGCTCAGCTTCCAGCGCTGCGGCGAGCGTGCTGCCGGAAGCGATGCGCTGCAGCACCCGGTCCGCAGCGGCGCGCGCGGCGGCAGCGCCGCGATCCCGTCGCCAGAAGGCAATCACCTGGTCCCGGATCTCCGCCAGAGGTGCGACTGCGGAGGGCGTGATCTCGGCGACGTCGAAGACGATGTAGCGCTGCCCGGCTTCGATCTCCGCAACCTGCGGCTCCGCCTCGCCCATCTCGAACGCGACCTGCAGCACCGGCGACAGCTCAGGCGGGAGGGTCTCACCGGGAACCTGATAGATCGCGCCGTCGGCGGTCGCGGGGCGGGTGGTCTGGAGCGTGAGACCGCGTTCGCGCGCGAGTTCTGACAGGTTCTCGCCGTCCTGCAGCTGATCGTCGATCTGGCTGACCAGCTCAGCGAAGGCGGTGCGCCGCTGCTCCTCCGCCAGCTTCGCGGCAATCTCCGACCGGACCTGCGCGAGCGTGCGGGCAGGCTGGCGCTCGATCGCGTCCACCCGCAGCACATACCAGCCGAGGCCACCGCGCGCGGGGGTGGCGAGCGCGCCCTGGGCGGCGGTGAAGCCGGCATTGGCGACTGCGGCAGAGGCGGTGCCGGTCAGTTCCGCCTGCGTCACAGGGCCAAGCTCCGTCGTGCGCAGCCCCTTCTCCTCGGCAGCCTGCGCCAGCGACTTGCCGCCGCGCACCTCGGTGAGAATCGCCTGCGCCGCGGCTTGCGTGGGCACGATCAGCTGGGTGAATCGGCGGCTTTCACGCGCGGCATATTGCGCCTGGTCGCGGCGATAGGCCTGGGCAATCTGTTCCTCCGTCGGCGCGGGCAAATTGCCGAGCGCGGACTGGTCGAAGGTCGCATAGCGGATCACGCGCCGTTCCGGCCGGACGTAGCGGTCGCTGGTCCGCCCGTAGAACTCCTGCAGCTGCTCATCCGTGGGGTTACCCTGTGGTGCGTAGGCGGCGCTCGGCAGCAGGGCGATGCTGCCCTGCCGACGCTCGCGCAGCAGCGAGGCATAGCGGCGGCCGACGCTTTCCGGCATCACCGGCGACAGGGCCACCGGTGTCAGCAGCTGGCGCGCGAACAGGCCGGCGGCGAGGTCCTGCCGGACGGCGCTTTCCGTGAGGCCGCGCTGGGCAATCGCCGCGCGGAAGGCGGCGGCATCGAACTTGCCGTCCGGCCCGCGGAACGCCGGGATCTGCACCAGTTCACTGTCGACCAGCCGGTCGCCCGCCCGAAGCCCGTGCTTGCGCCCGAACTCCGCCAAGGCGGCGCGGCTCACCATCTGGTCCAGAACCTCGTCCAGCCCGCCCTGCGCGATGAAGGCGTCCATCGTCAGCGTCGGGTTCTGCTGCTGGACCTGCTGCAGCGCGTTGGTCGCATTCATCGACAATTCGCTGCTGTCGATCCGCTCATCCCCCACGACCGCCACCCGGTCTCCGCCGGCCACGCCGCCGAAGGTGCCGACATTGGCGATGTCGCCGCTGGCGAAGGCAATGGCGATCAGGGCAAGGAAGCCGAGCGTGACGAGGATGCCGATCTTCGACTTGAAGAAATTGCGGAAAAGCTGGAGCATGAGAGGATGTTTCTGCCGGGTCTGTCTGGCGGGTGCCGGGGTTGCCCGGGGGAGGGCATTCGGCCCGGGCTTTAACCGGGCTGCTGCCTGTCCGCAACAGGCGAGCCAGGATCGGGCGCTGTGGATAAGCGGCTTTTGACAAGGCTTGCGGGGAGGCTTAGCGGGCGGGCTCTTCGGCCAACCGGCCTTTCATAACCTTTGAGGAACGAGGACTATAGATGGCCCAGCGCCCCTATATCGTCGGCAACTGGAAAATGCACGGCACGCGTGCGATGCTGGCGGAAGCGCGCGCGATCGATCGCGCGGCAGAGCGGCTGCTGAAGGCCGAAGTGGCCCTGGCGCCGCCGTTCACCCTGATCACCGCGATCCGCAAGGAAGCCGGCCTGATCGGCGTAGGGGCGCAGGATTGCCACGCGGCTGATGGCGGCGCGCATACGGGCGACATTTCGGCAGCCATGCTGAAGGACGCCGGCGCCGGCTTCGTGATCGTCGGCCATAGCGAGCGTCGCGCGGACCATGGCGAGACGGACGCTGACGTGAAGGCGAAGGCACAGGCGGCGCTTGCCGTCGGCCTTGGCGCAATCGTTTGTGTCGGCGAGACGGAGCAGCAGCGCGATGCGGGGGAGGCCGAACAGGTTGTCGCCCAGCAGCTGGAAGGCTCTCTTCCGCGCGAGGGGAATGCGGCCGAGAAGGTCACCGTCGCGTATGAGCCGGTCTGGGCCATCGGCACGGGCCGCACCCCGACGGTGGAGGACGTGGGCGCCATGCACCGCGCCATCCGGGGCAAGCTGCGCGACATTTACGGCGACGCCGGAAGCGCGGTGCGCATCCTCTATGGCGGATCGGTGAAGCCCGACAATGCGGCGGAGCTGCTGGCGGCGGACGAGGTCGGCGGTGCTCTGGTCGGAGGCGCAAGCCTGACGGCGGAGAGCTTCCTCGGCATCATCGCCGCGGCGGCCGAGCGCGACCACGGCTGAACACATAAAGACCTGGGCGGCACGGGCTGAGCGGCTTCGGAGCCGCCCGGCTTGTGCAACGCCCCGTGCGCGCCTAGATGCGCGCCTTCTGGTCGATCATTAGAGAATCCATGTCCTTGTTCATCTTCCTCACCGTGATCCAGGGGATCATTGCCGCGGCGCTGGTCGGCGTGGTGCTCATGCAGCGCTCTGAAGGGGGCGGGCTGGGCCTTGGCGGCGGTGGCAGCCCGGGCGGGCTGATGTCGGCGCGCGGCGCGGCCGACTTCCTGACCCGCACGACCAAGTGGCTCGCGGTGCTGTTCGTGGTGCTGGCCATCGTGCTGGCGGCGATGGCGGTGGACCAGACGACGGGGCGCGAGATCGACGATAGTCTGAATCGTTCGGTGACCCAGCCAGCGGGCCAGCCCGCGACGCCGGGTGACCTGATCCCGGGAGACCCGGGCTTGGACGGACAAGCGCCGGTCAGCCCGGTGCCGCAGCAGGGCGATGATCCGCTGGCCGGCGTCCAATAAGATCCAGGCCCGCTGATCCAGCGGGCCATCGCCTGCTTCGCCGGTGTTGCGGCGGGGCAATCCCAATCAAATGTGCAAATCGGCGCCGTCTTCGCTTGCGCCGAATCCGCAAGCGTCCTTAAGGCTCGATTCCCATGGCGCGGTTTATCTTTATCACCGGCGGCGTGGTCTCATCGCTGGGCAAGGGCCTCATGGCCGCCAGCCTCGCCGCGCTCCTCCAAGCGCGCGGCTACAAGGTCCGCATCCGCAAGTTCGACCCCTACCTCAACGTCGATCCGGGGACGATGAGCCCCTATCAGCACGGCGAGGTCTACGTCACCGATGACGGGGCGGAGACGGATTTGGACCTGGGGCACTACGAACGCTTCACCGGCGTTTCCGCCCGGCAGAGCGACAACGTCACTTCGGGTCGCATCTATCAGCAGATCATCGCGCGGGAGCGGCGGGGCGACTATCTCGGCGCGACGGTGCAGGTCATCCCGCACGTGACCGACGCGATCAAGGAGTTCGCTCTCGCCGAGACCGAGGACCTCGATTTCGTATTGTGCGAGATCGGCGGCACGGTTGGTGACATCGAAAGCCTGCCTTTCATCGAGGCGATCCGGCAGCTGCGGAACGAGCTCGGGCGGGAGAACACGGCCGTCGTTCACGTCACGCTGGTGCCGTACATCTCCGCTGCGGGCGAGTTGAAGACGAAGCCGACGCAGCATTCCGTGCGCGAACTCACGAGCCTTGGCGTGCAGCCGGACCTGCTGCTGTGCCGCACCGAGCATCCGCTGCCCGCGAGCGAGCGCGCCAAGATCGCGCTGTTCTGCAACGTGCGGCCCGAGGCGGTGATCCAGGCTCTGGACGCGCCGAGCATCTATGCGGTGCCGATGCAATATCATGCGGAAGGCCTGGATGCGGAGGTGCTGCGCCACTTCGGCCTAACGGCTTCGTCTCCGGACCTGCGCCGCTGGAGCGACATCCTCGACCGCTACAACAACCCGGAGGGCGAGGTCACAATTGCGGTGGTCGGCAAATATGTCGGCCTGCCGGACGCGTACAAATCCCTCAACGAGGCGCTGGTCCATGGCGGGCTCGCAAACCGCGTGAAGGTGGACGTCCGCTGGATCGACGCGGAGGTGTTCGAGCAGGACGATGCCGCCATCGCCGCGCAGTTGGAGCCCATGCACGGCATCCTCGTGCCCGGCGGCTTTGGGGAACGCGGGTCCGAAGGCAAGATCGCCAGCGTCCGCTTCGCACGGGAACGGCGGGTGCCGTTCTTCGGCATTTGCCTGGGCATGCAGATGGCCTGCATAGAAGGCGCCCGCAACACGGCGGGCATCGCGGAGGCGAGCTCGACGGAATTCGGTGAAACGCCGGAGCCGGTCGTGGGCATCATCACCGAGTGGATGAGCAAGGAAGGGCTGCAGCAGCGCTCTGCCGAGGGTGACCTTGGCGGCACGATGCGGCTCGGTTCGTACGAGGCGGTCCTTTCCGGCAACAGCCACGTTTCGCAAATCTACCACGGCAAGACCCGGATCAATGAGCGGCACCGGCACCGCTATGAGGTGAACGGCGCCTACAAGGAGCCGCTGGAGAGAGGCGGCCTCGTCTTCTCCGGCATGTCGCCTGACGGGCTGCTGCCCGAGATTGTCGAACGGCCGGACCATCCCTGGTTCGTCGGCGTGCAGTTCCATCCGGAATTGAAGAGCAAGCCGTTCGACCCGCACCCGCTGTTCGCAGGCTTCATCGCGGCTGCGGTGCACCAGTCGCGCCTCGTTTGAGCCTGTCCTGAAAGCGGACAGCACTTGTCGCGCCGGTTGCGCGTCGAGCGGTTCGGGCGTCTACCTTGCGCGATCGGGC
>Ga0182742_1001178_pt1 | contig 35106 bp, 28 predicted proteins | sample eDN5th37CBELigMG_FD_128880 | JGI IMG/M metagenome (GOLD analysis project Ga0182742, IMG submission 128880) | Enriched Miracle-Growth compost microbial communities from Emeryville, California, USA - eDNA 5th pass 37_C BE-Lig MG (version 2)... ... | reverse complement strand
GCCGTCGAAGCCGTCGAAGCCGTCGAAGCCGTCGAAGCCGTCGAAGCCGTCGAAGCCGTCGAAGCCGTCGAAGCCGTCGAAGCCGTCGAAGCCGTCGAAAGCGGGGCAGTTGGACCGGACGTCGGCGGCGAGCCGGCCGACACCGGATCATCCGGCGACCTGACGCCCGTTGGGCAGGAAGAGGCAGCCGAGCCGAGGGGGCAGGATGGCGATGCGGAGGCCGCGGAAGCCGCGCCCGCGACGCCGCCCTCGCAGCCTGCCGGCGTGTTCCTGCCTTCGGCCTTTGCCGGCCAGTCGGAAGAGCCGCTGCCGGGCGCGGATGTGCGGCTTCTGTCGCGGCTGCCCCTGCCGCTGCTCGTCCATGCGGGCGACGTGCTTCACTATGCCAACCGCGAGTTTCTCGACCTGACCGGCTACGCCTCGCTCGAGGCGCTGGGCGCGGCCGGCGGGATCGACGCGCTTTTCGCCGAGCCGGTGGCCGAATCCGCCGTTGAGCCCGGGCGCCTGCCGCTGCGCCGCGCTGGCGGCAGCGTGCTGCCTGTGGAGGCGCATCTGCAGTCCGTGGCGTGGAACAACGGCAAGGCGCTCATGCTGGTGCTGCGGCCGGACGAGCCGGTCGCCGCGGCCGAACCCGTGCCGGCGGTGGCGCCGACCCCGAGCGAGGCGGAGCTTCTGGCGCGGCTGGAGGAACTGCGCACCATCATCGACACCGCCACCGACGGCGTGGTGATCGTCGACAATGACGGCACGGTGCGCTCCATCAGCCATCCGGCCGAGGCGCTGTTCGGCCTTGCCGGCGACGAGATCGCCGGCCGGCCCTTCGAGACCCTGTTCGCGATGGAAAGCCAGCGCGCCGCGCGCGACTATCTGGCCGGCCTGTCGGAAAACGGCGTCGCCAGCGTGCTCAATGACGGGCGCGAGGTGATCGGCCGCGAGGCGCAGGGGCGCTTCATCCCGCTCTTCATGACCATGGGCCGCCTGCCGGGCGCCGGCGGCTATTGCGCCGTCATGCGCGACATCACCCAGTGGAAGCGCGCCGAGGAGCAGTTGACGCAGGCCCGCTCGCAGGCCGAGCGCGCCTCCTCGCAGAAGACCGATTTCCTCGCCCGCGTCAGCCACGAGATCCGCACGCCGCTCAACGCCATCATCGGCTTCTCCGAGCTGATGATCGACGAGCGTTTCGGCCCGGTCAGCAACGAGCGCTATCGCGGCTATCTGCGCGACATCAACAAGTCTGGCAACCATGTGCTCGACCTCGTCAACGACCTGCTCGACATCTCCAAGATCGAGGCCGGCGAGCAGGAGATGAGCTACGAGGCGGTGTCGCTCAACGACACGCTGGGCGAGGCCGTGGCGATGATGCAGCCGCAGGCCAATCGCGAGCGCGTCATCATCCGCTCCAGCTTCACCTCGCGCCTGCCCGAGGTGGTGGCCGACCTGCGCTCGATCCGCCAGATCGCCCTCAACCTGTTGTCGAACGCGATCCGCTACACGCCGGCCGGCGGGCAGGTCATCGTCTCCACCTCATACGAGCCGAGCGGCGACATCGTCATCCGCGTGCGCGACACGGGCATCGGCATGTCCTCGGCCGAGCTCGACCAGGCGCTGAAGCCGTTCAAGCAGATCAATGCGCTGAAGCGCCCGCGCGGCGACGGCACCGGCCTCGGCCTGCCGCTCACCAAGGCCATGGTCGAGGCCAACCGCGCCCGTTTCGTCATCCATTCGACGCCGGGCGAGGGCACGCTGGTGGAGATCGTGTTCCCGTCCACGCGGGTGCTGGCGCACTAGGCTCCGGGCGTTCTCGCCTCAACTCGGCGGCGGAACATGGCGCGCCAGCGCCTTGAAGACCTGCCGCGCCGAAACGCGGCCGATCTGGTCGCCCTTGGCGTTGACGACGCCGATCCACGCATTCTCGGCGAAATAGGGCAGCACGTCCTCGCAGCGGGCGTCCGACGGCACGGCGGTCTCGCACGGTTCGCCGGCGCCCTTCTCCATGATCGTGCCGACGCGGATGGCGCGCGCCTTGTTCACGTCGCGGACGAATTCCTCGATATGGCCGTTGGCCGGGTCGAGCACCACTTCCTCCGGCTTGCCCACCTGCTGCACCGCGCCGTCCCGCAGGACGGCGACGTGGTTGCCGATCTTCAGCGCCTCGTCGAAATCGTGGGTGATGAACAGGATCGTCTTGTTGAGCGAGGATTGAAGCTCCAGCAGCTGGTCCTGCATGCCGGAGCGGATCAGCGGGTCGAGCGCGGAGAAGGCCTCGTCCATGAGCACGATGTCGGTATCCATGGCGAGCGCCCGCGCCAGCCCGACGCGCTGCTGCTGCCCGCCGGACAGTTGCCGGGGGCGCGACTTCTCATATCCGGAAAGGCCGACGACCTCGATCCAGTGCGCGGCCTTTTCGGTCCGCTCGGCCTTGCTCAGGCCCCGCACCTCCAGCCCGTAGGCGACATTGTCGATGACGGAGCGGTGCGGCAGCAGGCCGAATTTCTGGAACACCATGGCGATGCTGGTTCGCCGGAAGGTGCGCAGCTGCGGCAGGGTCATCTGCAACACGTTCTCGCCATTGACGACGATCTCACCGGCGGTCGGGTCGATCAGCCGGTTCACATGACGGATGAGCGTGGACTTTCCAGAGCCCGACAGGCCCATGACGACGAAGATCTGGCCGCGCTCGATGGTGAGCGAGACATCGTCGAGGCCGACGACATGGCCCGTCTCGGCCTGCACCTCGGCCTTGGTGCGGCCTTCGCGCAGCATGGCCAGCGCCGTGTCGGGATAGGGTCCGAAGATCTTCGTCACGCCGCGCATGACGATGGCGGCGTCGCTTTCGGGTACGTCGTTCTGCATCAGTGCGCCTCCCCGACGCCGATCCGGCCCTGCAGCCGGCGGCCATAGGCCTGCGTGATCCGGTCGAAGATGATCGCCAGCACCACGATGCCCAGCCCGGCAAAGAGGCCGCGGCTCACCTCGAGGCGTCCGATGCCCTGGAGCACCTGGTAGCCGAGGCCGCCGGCGCCGATCATCGAGGCGATCACCACCATCGCCAGCGCCATCATCGTGGTCTGGTTGATGCCGGCGAGGATGGTCGGCAGTGCCAGCGGGATCTGGACGCCGAACAGGCGCTGCGACGGCGTGGTGCCGAAGGCGCGGCTTGCCTCCATCACCGCCGGGTCGACATTGCGCAGCCCGAGATCGGTGAGGCGCACGAGCGGCGGCGACGCATAGACGATGGTGGCGAGCAGCGCCGGTATCTTGCCCGGCCCGAAGATCATCACGGTGGGGATCAGATAGACGAAGCTCGGCATCGTCTGCATCAGGTCGAGAACCGGCGTCACGAACTGCCGCACCCGCAGCGAGCGCGACATCCACACCCCGACGGGGATGGAGATGGCGATGGCCGTCAGCGTCGCGGTGAGCATCAGCGCGGTGGTGATCATGGCGTCGCGCCAGAGTTCCATTAGCCCCATCCCGACCAGCGCGACGAGGATGACGAAAGGCAATTTCCAGCTGCGGGTGGCCAGCGCCGCGAGGCCGACGAAGACGGCGATGAAAAGCCACCAGGGCGTCGCCAGCAGCAGCCGCTCGATCCAGTTGAGCAGGAGGAGCAGCGGATAGGCCGCAGCCTCCAGCTCGCCGCCCCAGTTTCGGACGACCCATGTCAGGCCGTCGTCCACGGCGCGCCGCAGCGGCCGCGTATTGATCAAGTCCGGAAACATCTATCCCCCTTGCCGTCCGCGCTCAGCAAAGCCGCGACCGGGCCATGGCCCGGTCGCGCTGATGGAACGGATCATCGCCGCCTGCCTCAGTCGAGGCTCGACAGCACCTTCTCGGCGACATCCTGGGGAACCCAGCCTGTCCACACGTCCTGCTCGGTGCGCAGGAAGTTCTCGGCCGTCTCGGCGGCGTCGGCATTGTTCTCGTCGCCATAGACGAGGAGCTTGCTGATCTGGGCGTTGCTCAGCCCGGCCTTGGCGAGATATTCCGACACCGCGGGCGCCTCCTTCGGCAGCCAAGCGGCCGCGCCGATCACGGCGGGAGACGACGGATAGGCGGTGATGCCGGGTTCCTCCCTGCAGTCCTTGTCGGTGTTGCAGGCATAGACCTCCGGCTTGACCTCGCCGAGGTCGAGCTGGACGGCGTCGTACTTGCCGAGGATCGAGGTCGGTCCCCAATAGTAGAAAAGGATCGGCTCCTCGCGCGTGAAGGCGCGGGCGATCGAAGCGTCGAGCGCGCCGCCGGAGCCGGGCGAGAAGAGGTTCCAGTTCTTGTCCTTCATGCCGTAGGCTTCATAGAGGGCCGAGGTCGAGAGCTCGCAGGCCCAGCCGGGCGGACAGGAATAGAGGCGTCCCTTGCTCGAATCCTCGGCATCGGGAAACAGGTCCGGTCGCGCGATCACCGCTTCGGCGCTGGTCAGGTCGGGATTGGCCTCCTGCACGTAGCGGGGAATGAACCAGCCCTCGACCGTGCCGTCGGTGATGGCATCGCCGATCTCGACGACGATCTCGTCGGCGATGCCCTTCTTCCAGGCATCCTCGACGGAACTGGTCCACAGTTCGGGCGCGATCGCCGGCGTGCCGCGCGAGACCATCGATGCGGCCGTGGGCACCGTGTCGCCGGCGACGATGTTCACCGTGCAGCCGAAGCCGCGCTCCATGATGATCGCGTGAATATGCGCCAAGGCGGCGGCGGAGGGCCAGGTCATCTCGGCGATGTCGATCGTCCGGTCGGTGCCGCAGGCGGCATCCTGCGCGTTGGCGGGAATGGCTGCCGCCATGCCGGCGGCGAAAACGACAGCACCCATCGCGGCAGCAACGCTGCCGGATTTATGAAACATACTTGATCTCCGATGTGCAAATTGGACAGTCAAGGCTACCAACCCGAGCACGATGTGTCAAATATGTCACTATTCTTCAATGTATATTGGAGATCAAACTATTTTTTTAGCTTATTCTTCCGCGGTCTCCATTGGGAAGTTCACGAAAATGCCGATCATGGTTTCATGAAATAAAATCAAAGAACAACGCGCGTCCGGATTTTTGTCATAATAATCTGAGCGGGAGCTGCGCAGCCATGGCGAATCACCACGTTCACGGCTCCGCATGACGGGCTTCCTGCCGGCAGAACGGCGTGCCGGCAGGCAGCACGACGCGGCGCGCGCGCGCCCGCGCGCTGTGCGAAGGTGACGCTGGAGCCATATTAGAAATCAATGGCTTGGACCGGCGCCGGCCGTCAGGGCTGGTCCATCTCCAGATGCAGAACGGGTGAGACGAAGGGGGATTCCCAGGATCCGCCGACGAAGAAGGAAGCCCTGTGGCCGTCGCGCGCATTTTCCTGCCGCGGAGCGATGGTTCCCTGCAGGGCGAGAGCGCGGCCGGGAAGGGGGACGAGGCCGGAAAGCGCGATTGTATTCTCGCCGCTCTGGACGTCGAAACGCTCCAGCCGGGCGATTCCGTTCTGGATCCTGGCCTTCACGTCGATCGCGTTGAAGGGCAGTTTGCCGCCTTCCGCCTCGCGCAGGGGAAAGAATTCGCCTTTCCCCGAACGTTCGAGGAATTTGCCGAGATTGATGCCGGCCATGGCACCGGGGCCGAAGCTTGCCGTGAAGGAGCCTTCGGAACTGTGCAATATGTCGTACCATGTGAGGCCCTGCCCCTTCACGGTCGCCGACACGTCGCCGCGCGCGATGGGGATGAGATGGGTGGCCTGCACCGCCTTGGCGAAGGCGCCCATGTCGATCGCCTCGCTCTTGACGCGCATCTCGACGCGCGTGCCGGCAAGGTCCTCGTCGAGCCTGATGCCGGCCTGGATATTGCCGCCGAACGCCTCGGCGTCGGAGATGTCGAAGGCGGCGAGGCCGTTCTTCACCTGCGCGGTCGCCGCGACATTGGCGAAGTTGAGCGAGCCGGCGGTGGCGCGCTGCGCCGACAGCCGCAGATCCACCCCGAGCGGCTCCGACAGAGGGCTCGCCACGAGGCCGCGCGCGATCATCCGCTCCGGCGTGATGCTGGAGAAGGCGGCGAGCAGCGAGGCGAGATCGAGCGTGTCGAAGGCGAGCGTGCCGCCGATGGCGGGCTGGTGGCCGTCCAGCGCAAGCTCCAGCGTGCCGCGGCCGGTGTTGCTGTCGATGGACAGCACCGTGTCGGCGAGCTTCAGGCGGTCGATCTCGCCCGAGAGAGAGGCGTCGATGGCCAGCGCGCCGATGGACGTGCGCCCGGCGATGTCCGACCGCGACCATTCCAGCGCCCGCCGCAGCGAGGGTGCCGAGAGGCTGAGCCTGCCGTCGACGAAGGCGGTGTCGTCGAGATTGGTACGGCCCTCATAGCCGAGGTTCAGCGGCGCCGACTGAACCTTCATCTTCATCTGCGCGTCGCCGCCGGCGAGCAGCAGCAGCGGCTGCGGCGAGCTCGCCTCGACGCCGACCATCTCGCCGCGCCAGATGCCGCTCATCGACAAGGCGGCAGGGCCGTTCAGCGCCGGCCAGACCAGCCGCCCGGCGAATCCGGTCAGCACCTCGGTCTCGGCGCCCGGCTCGCCGATCGAAAGGCGGCCATCGACGATCTCCAGCGTGCCGAAGCTGTCGCCCGGCAGGCCGGAGACATCCGGGCCGGTCGGATTGGCGCGGACGAGCCCGCGGGCCACGTCGATCACGTGGGAGAAGCGGCCATAGGATGGCGGCATGGAGAACTTGAACCCGTCGCGCGATATGCGCGCGGAGGGCCGCAGCAGCCGCATGGCATTGAACACGATGTCGCCGCGCAGCGCCCGCCAGGGCGAAAGGTCGGCGACGATGCGCTCCGCCTCGACCACGGGCGCCTGGCCTTCCTCCCACTGCCACATGCGCACATCGTCCATCGTGGCGCGCAGGACGGGCCAGATCTCGATATGGGGTGTCGAGCTGAAGGTGACGCGGTATCCGCTCCAGACGCTCATTTCGAGCGCGATGCGGTCGCGCACGATCTGCGTCGACGCGATCCAGGGCAGCGCCGCGATGAAGCCGCCCGCCAGCGCCAGGAGGACAACCGGCACCCAGATCAGTCGTGTCGCCACTGATGCCGGCATTCAACCTCGTCTGCGCCGCCCGCGGAACCGCGCTCCGCTCCCGTGCCGGTTTAACCCAGCGGGAATGCATTTCAAGCTTTTGTGGCTGCTGCAAGGCACGAGGGCGGCAACCCCTTGCCCGCGCCGCCTTCGTTGGTCTAATCCCGGCATCGGAGCAGGTCCCCGCTCGGGAGGAGTCTTATGGTCGAGAATGCACCCCTGTGGACGCCGTCGCCCGAGGCGATCGCCGATGCGCCGGTCACGTGTTTCATGCAGGAGGCCAACCGCCGCCACGGCCTGTCGCTCGACGGCTACGACGCGCTGCACCGCTGGTCGGTCGCGGAACGTGCTGATTTCTGGGCGCTGATCTGGGACTGGTGCGGGGTGATCGGCGAGCGCGGCGCGACGGTTCTTGCCGATGGCAACCGCATGCCGGGCGCGCGTTTCTTTCCCGGGGCGCGCCTCAACTTCGCGCAGAACTTGCTGCGCGGCACGGGCGGCGGCGATGCCATCGTCTTCCGCGGCGAGGACAAGGTCGAGCGGCGCTGGTCGTGGGACGAGCTGCGTGCCGAGGTCTCGCGCTTCCAGCAATTCTTCCGCGCCCATGGCGTGAAGGCGGGCGACCGCGTCGCCGCCATGATGCCCAACATGCCCGAGACGATCGCCGCCATGCTGGCAGCCACCGGGCTCGGCGCGGTCTGGTCCTCCTGCTCGCCTGATTTCGGCGTCCAGGGCGTGCTCGACCGCTTCGGCCAGATCGAGCCGGTCGTCTTCATCGCGCCGGACGGCTACTGGTACAACGGCAAGCCCATCGAGGTGGCGGAGAAGGTGCGCGACATCGTGGCGAAGCTGCCCACCGTGCGCGCGGCGCTGGTCGTGGACTATCTCGGCACCGCCGCCGACGTCGCCGCCGGCATCGACAAGGCGCAGGCGGCGAGCGCGGCGCTGGCAGAATATGCACCCGGCGACGTCCATTTCGAGCCGCTGCCCTTCGACCACCCGATCTACATCCTGTTCTCGTCCGGCACGACCGGCATCCCGAAATGCATCGTCCACGGCGCCGGCGGCACGCTGCTCCAGCACCTCAAGGAACACCGCCTTCATGCCGGCATCGGCGAGGGCGGCCGCTTCTTCTATTTCACCACCTGCGGCTGGATGATGTGGAACTGGCTGGTCAGCGGCCTGGCCTCGGGCGCGACGCTGCTGCTCTATGACGGCTCACCATTCTATCCCGATGCCAACGCCATGTTCGACTATGCGCAGGCCGAGCGGATGACCTATTTCGGCACCTCGGCGAAGTTCATCGACGCGGTGCGCAAGTCCGGCTTCGAGCCGATGAAGACGCACGACCTGTCGAGCGTGCGGGTGATCTCCTCCACCGGCTCGCCGCTGGCGCCGGAGTGCTTCGCCTTCGTCTACCGCGCCATCAAGCAGGACGTGCATCTGGCCTCGATCTCGGGCGGCACAGACATCGTCTCCTGCTTCGTGCTCGGCGTGCCGGTCAAGCCGGTCTGGATCGGCGAGATACAGGGGCCGGGCCTCGGCATGGCGGTCGACGTCTGGGACGACGAGGGCCGGCCGGTGCGCGGCGAGAAGGGCGAGCTGGTCTGCGCCAAGGCCTTCCCCTCCATGCCGGTCATGTTCTGGAACGATCCGGACGGGGCGAAATACCGCGCCGCCTATTTCGAGCGCTTCGACAATGTCTGGTGCCACGGCGACTTCGCCGAATGGACGCCGCATGGCGGCATCGTCATCCACGGCCGTTCGGACGCCACGCTCAACCCGGGCGGCGTGCGCATCGGCACGGCCGAGATCTACAATCAGGTCGAACAGCTTGCCGAGATCGCCGAGGCGCTCTGCATCGGCCAGGACTGGGACGACGACGTGCGCGTGGTGCTGTTCGTGCGGCTGGCGGACGGCGTCGCGCTCGACGCGGCGCTGGAGAAGAAGATCCGCGACCGCATCCGCAGCGGCGCCAGCCCCCGCCACGTGCCGGCGAAGATCGTCGCCGTTGCCGACATCCCCCGCACCAAGTCCGGCAAGATCACCGAGCTCGCGGTGCGCGACGTGGTGCATGGCCGCGCGGTCAAGAACAAGGAGGCGCTCGCCAATCCGGAGGCGCTCGACCTCTATCGCGACCTGCCGCAGCTCGCGGGCTAGCAGGCCGGCGTCTTGGTAAATGGAAGGTTACCGCCAAATTTACCGAGATTTCAGAGGTGGAACCGAATTATAAATGTTTCTGCACGCCGGTAAGGGTTTGTTAAGGTCCATTACCGATATTCGCTCTCGAATTTGAGCTTTGATCGTCACCGGATTTTGGGCTGCGGTCTGACCTCGACCTCGCGTTTGACAGCATTTCGACTTGCAGGGCGTCTTCGGGCGCCCTCTTTTTTTGGGCGTCTCTCCTAGCCGCATTGTGCGCCGCCTGGCGATTCCGCCCGGCTGCAAATGCTCTACAGATTGGCCTCGCCGTCGCGCATCAGCGCGCGCGAGAGCAGCATCACCGGCACGAGCGCCGTGACGATGATGAGCAGCGCCGCCACCGATCCGTCCTCCACCACCGCGCGGGACGCATGCTCGTAGACGAGCGTCGCCAGCGTGTTGAAGCCGAAGGGCCGCAGCAGGATGGTGGCCGACAGCTCCTTCACCGTGTCGACGAAGACCAATACCGCCGCCGTCAGGATCGCCGGCCGCAGCAGCGGCAGGATGATGAAGAGGGCGCTGTTCGTCGGCGAGCGGCCGAGGCTGCGCGCCGCCTGGTCGAGGCTCGCCGGCAGCTTGTCGAGCCCGGCGCGGATCGAGCCCTCGGCGAGCGCCAGGAAGCGGATGCTGCAGGCGAGCACCACCGCGGTGGCCGAGCCGGTGAGCAGCAGGCCGGTGGAGACGCCGAACCGGCCGCGCATTGCGGCGTCGAGCGCATTGTCGAAGCGGGCGAGCGCGAAGAGCAGGCCGAGACCGATGATCGTGCCGGGCAGGGCGTAGCCCAGCGAGCCGATGCGCGCCGCGGCCAGCGTCCAGCCGCTGCGCGAGAGCCGCGTGGCGTTGATTAGCAGCAGTCCCAGCAGCACCGTCAGCACCGCCGTGGCGCTCGCCGCCAGAATCGTGTTGGCGAGCGCACGGTAGAGGTCGGCATTGAGGAGATAGTCGAAGCGGCGCAACGCGTAGCCGCCGAAGACATAGACCGGCACGCCGAAGCCGAGCCCGATCGGCACGGCGATGACGACGAGCGCGAGCGCCTGACCGCCGATGGACAGTTTCGCGCGCGGGGGGCGCGCGGCGACCTGCGTGGCGCGGACATTGTGGAAGCGCTGGTTGCGCCGACCCCACTGCTCTAGCGCCAGCAGGAAGGCGACGAACAGCATCATCAGCATGGCGATCTGCGCCGCGCCCTCGAGGCTCGAGCGGTTGATCCAAGTGGTGAAGATGGCCGAGGTCATGGTGCGCACGCCGAGATATTCGGCGGCGCCGATGTCGTTGATGGTCTCCATCAGCACCAGCGCCAGGCCCGCCACCACCGCCGGCCGCGACACCGGCAGCAGGACCCGCAGGAACACCCGCACCGGCCCGGCGCCCAGCGTGCGCGCGACATCGGCAATGTTGCGCCCCTGCATGAGGAAGACGACGCGGGTCGTCAGGTAGACGTAGGGGTAGAGCACCATGACCAGGACGAGCGCCGCGCCGCCGGTCGAGCGCACGTCGGGAAACCAGTAGTCACGCGCCGAGGCGAAGCCGAACAGCGACCGGTAGAAGGTCTGCACGGGCCCGGTGAAGAGGAAGAATTCGCCGAAGGCGTAGGCTGCGAGATAGGGTGGCACGGCGAGCGGCAGCACCAGCGCCCAGGACAGCAGCCGGCGGCCGGGGAAATCGAAGGCCACCACCAGCCAGGCCGTGACCACGCCGAGCACTGCGGTGCCGGCCGACACCATCAGCACCAGCTGCGTGGTGATGAGGACGGCGCGCGGCACGACGTTGCGCGACAGATGCGGCCAGTCCGCGCCCGAACCGGTGAGCGCGATCCAGGCGAGTGTTCCCACCGGCAGCAGGACCAGCGCGCAGACCAGCGCGGCGGTGGCGAGCACGAGAGGGTGCCGCTGCTGCCTGATGCGGCGCGGTGCCGTCTCTATCGCTGGCGGGATGGCTGTCATCGCGTTGTCGCAGAAACGAGGCCGGGCGGTCAGCCGCCCGGCCTCGTCCGTTCATTCGCCTGTCGGACGGCTCAGCTCGACGGACCGTCGTCGAGGCCGACGCGGTCGACCATTTCGGAAGCCGCCTTGCGGTTCTTGGCGATGTCGGCCAGCGGCAGCGTGTCCGCCTTGAGCGTGCCGAAGCCCTTCACTACCGCCGACGGCTCGAGGCCCGGCTCGACCGGATATTCGAACACCTGCTCGGCGTAGATCTGCTGCGCCTTGTGGCTGGAGAGGAACTGGATCAGCTTCACGCCGTCGTCGCGGTTCGGCGCGTTCTTGGCCAGCGCAGCGCCGGAGATGTTGACGTGCGTGCCGCCGTTCTCGAAGGTCGGGAACACCACCTTGATGGCGTTGGCCCATTCCTTCTCTTCCGGGTTCTTCTCGTTGGTCATCATCAGGCCGACATAATAGGTGTTGCCGAGCGCGATGTCGCATTCGCCGGCCATCACCGCCTTGGCCTGCGGGCGGTCGCCGCCGTCGGGCTTGCGCGCCAGATTGGCCTTGAGGCCCTTCATCCACTCCTCGGTCTTCTCCGCGCCCCAATGGGCGATCGCGGCGGAGAACAGGGCGAGGTTGTAGTCGTGCTGGCCCGAGCGCATGCAGATCTTGCCCTTCCACTTGGGATCGGCGAGGTCGGCATAGGCGATCGGCTCGTCGCCGACGCGCTCCTTCGAGGCGTAGAGCACGCGGCCGCGCTTGGTCAGGCCGAACCAGTGACCCTCCGGATCGCGATATTCGGCCGGCAGGTTGGCGTTGACGGTCGCATCGTCGAGCGCCTGGGTGACGCCCTTCGCCTTGGCGTTTGTCAAGCGGGCGATGTCGACCGTGAGGATCACGTCGGCCGGCGAGTTGGTGCCCTCGGCGAGGATGCGGTCTTCCAGGCCCTTGTCGAGGAAGAGCACCTCGGTCTTGATGCCCGTCTCCGCCGTGAAGGCGTCGAGCACCGGCTTGATGAGGTCGGGCTGGCGATACGAATAGATGTTGACGACGCCTTCGGCCTGCGCAGCGAGCGGGACATAGGCTATGCCTGCCGCGAGCGCGGCGGCGGCAAGCCGTGCAAAGGGATTGTTACCTGCGGACATCGGTTCCTCCTTGGGAATCGGGTTCGGGACCCCGGAACGGGGTTTTCTGCGGCGCGGATCAGCGCGCCGGATGCGGGGGCTATTGGCGATAGAATTTACGCCGCGTCAAGCAAAAGTATAATGAAATCATGAGTTTAGAACGATTCCAAACTAAATGTCTCAACTTTTCCGACACTTAGCATTTGTAGCTCGTTGAAATACGATGTCGCACGGACGCAAACGGCCCCGCATGGACGGCGTTCAGTTGCGCAGGGCGGCCTGCTCATCGCGCCGTCGCTGCACCTCGCGGCGCTTGTTCAGCAGCGATGCGATGATGACGCCGGTGGTCACGATGGCGATGAGAATGGTGCACACCGCGTTGATCTCGGGCGTCACGCCGAGCCGAACCTGGCTGTAGATCTTCATCGGCAGGGTGGTCGCGCCGGGGCCCGAAGTAAAGGAGGCGATCACCAGATCGTCCAGCGACAAGGTGAAGGCGAGCATCCATCCCGACACCACCGCAGGCAGGATCACCGGCAGGGTAACCGAGAAGAAGGTGCGCACCGGCGTGGCGCCCAGATCCATGGCGGCTTCCTCCAGCGAGCGATCGAAGGTCAGCAGCCGCGACTGCACCACCACCGCCACGAAGCACATGGAGAAGGTGATATGCGCCAGCGTCACCGTCAGGAAGCCGCGGTCGAGGCCGATGGCGACGAAGAGCAGCAGCAGCGACAGGCCGGTGATGACCTCCGGCATGACCAGCGGCGCGAAAACCATGCCGGTGAACAGCGTGCGGCCACGAAAGCGCGTGTAGCGGGTCAGCGCCAGCGCGGCCATGGTGCCGAGCACGGTCGCGACCGTGGCCGAGATGAAGGCGACGCGCGCGGTCACCCATGCCGCGTCCATCAGCCCGCGGTTGGAAAACAGCGACACGTACCAGCGCGTCGAGAAGCCGGCCCATACCGTCACCAGCCGCGACTCGTTGAAGGAATAGATGACCAGCAGCACGATCGGCAGGTAGAGGAAGGCGAAGCCCGCCACCAGCGACACGATGTTGAAGCGGCTCAGCGACGCGTTCATCTCACCCCTCCTGCGCGCGGGCCTGCGCCCGCTGGAAGAAGACGATGGGCACGACGAGGATCAGCAGCAGGATCACCGCCACCGCCGACGACACCGGCCAGTCGCGATTGGCGAAGAATTCGTTCCACAGCGTGCGGCCGATCATCAGCGTCTGGGACCCGCCGAGCAGGTCGGGGATGACGAACTCGCCGACCGCCGGAATGAAGACGAGCATGGCGCCGGCCACGACCCCGGGCAGCGAAAGCGGGAAGGTGATCTTCCAGAACGCCGCCGTCGGCGTGCAGCCGAGGTCCTGCGCCGCCTCGATCAGCGAGAAGTCCATCTTCTCCAGCGAGGCGTAGAGCGGCAGCACCATGAAGGGCAGGTAGGAATAGACGATGCCGATATAGATCGCCGTGTGGGTGTTCATGATCTGCAGCGGCGCATCGATGACGCCGAGCCAGAGCAGGAACTGGTTGAGCAGCCCTTCCGGCTTGAGGATGCCGATCCAGGCATAGACGCGGATCAGGAAGCTGGTCCAGAAGGGAAGGATGACGAGCATCAGCAGCGTGCCGCGCAGCGAAGCCGGCGCCCGCGCCATGCCGTAGGCCATCGGATAGCCCACCAGCAGCGTCAGGAAGGTCGAGACGGCGGCGATGAGCACGCTCGACACATAGGCGTTGAAGTAGAGGGCGTCCTGGGTGAGCCAGAGATAGTTGTCGACGGTCAGGTCGCGCAGCCCGGCCAGCAATCCCGACAGGCCCGCGTCGAGGCTGAATACCGGCTCGTAGGGCGGCATGGCGATCGTCGTGGTCGACAGCGAGATCTTGAAGACGATCAGGAACGGGACGAGGAAGAAGAGCAGCAGCCACAGATAGGGGATCAGGATCACCAGCCGGCTGGTGAGCGAGGCGGTGAAGCCGCCCTGCGGCAAGCCTTGACCCGCCGGCGGCGTTGCGGCGGAACCGGCCGGCGCGATGGGGATTCCCGTCGTCTCGGTCATGGCAGGCTCCTCAGCGCGTCAGCACCACGCCCGCGTCGGGCGCGAAGGAAATCCAGACTCGGTCGTTCCAGGTCAGCGGGTTCTCGGTGACGCGGGCGCTGTTGAGCGCGCTGGCCTTCACCACCTGCCCGTCGGCGAGCTTGACGAGATAGACCGTCATGTCGCCGAGATAGGCGATGTCGTAGACCTCACCTTCCATCGCATTGCCGGCGCCGCCCGCCGGCGCATGCGGCGACACCTTGATCTTCTCGGGCCTGATGGCGAAGGCGACGTCGCCGTGATCGACGCCGGCGGGCGCGTTCTCCACCGTGATCTCGCCGCCGCTCGCGCCCCTGATGCGCAGGGCCGATCCTTCGCGTCCCGTCACCGTGCCTTCGAGCAGGTTCACATTGCCGATGAAGTTGGCGACGAAGCGCGACACCGGCGCCTCGTAGATTTCCGCCGGCGTCGCCACCTGCATCACCTTGCCCTTGTCGAGGACCGCGATGCGGTCGGCCATCGTCATCGCCTCCTCCTGGTCGTGGGTGACGACGATGAAGGTGAGGCCGAGCTCCTGCTGGAGGTCCATCAGCTCGAACTGCGTCTCCTCGCGCAGCTTCTTGTCGAGCGCGCCGAGCGGCTCGTCGAGCAGCAGCACCTTGGGCCGCTTGGCGACCGAGCGCGCGAGCGCCACGCGCTGCCGCTGGCCGCCGGAAAGCTGGTGCGGCTTGCGCTTGGCGAACGGCTCCAGCTTGACCAGCTTCAGCATCTCGCCGACACGCCTGTCGATGTCGGCTCTCGGCATGCCGTCCTGCTTGAGGCCGAAGGCGATGTTGGCCTCCACAGTCATATGCGGGAACAGCGCATAGGACTGGAACATCATGTTCACCGGCCGCCGGTAGGGCGGGATGCCGGCGAGGTCCTGCCCGTCGAGCAGGATGCGGCCCGATGTCGGCTCCTCGAAGCCCGCCAGCATGCGCAGCAAAGTGGACTTGCCGCAGCCCGACGCGCCGAGCAGCGCGAAGAACTCGCGCTCATGGATGGAGAGCGACAGGTTGTCGACGGCGGTGAAGTCGCCGAAGCGCTTCGTCACGCCGTCGAAGACGATATAGGGCTTTGCTTCGGGGTTGTTCCAAGGCGCGAAGGTCCGCCTGATGCTGCCGAGCGATTTCATCCGGCCTCCGGGCCCGTCAAAGGAAAAGCCCCGGCGCGGCGCGCCGGGGCAGGATGCTCACTGGCCGGTGACGACCTTGGTCCACAGCCGCGTCAGCGTGCGCTGCTCGCGCGCGCCGAGCGGCTTGATGGTGAACAGGTTCTTCAGCGTCGCCTGGTCGGGATAGACGGCCGGATCGTCCTTCACCTCCGCGTCGAGGAATTCCTGCGAGGCGAGATTGCCGTTGGCGTAGAAGACGTAGTTGGATGCCTTGGCCGCGACCTCCGGCTTCATCATGTAGTTGATGAAGGCATGCGCCGCCTCCACATGCGGGGCGTCCTTGGGGATGACGAACTGGTCGAACCACATCTGCGCCCCCTCCTTGGGGATCGCATAGCCGACCGCCACGCCCTGGTCCGCTTCCGCCGCCCGGTCGCGGGCCTGGAAGATGTCGCCCGAGAAGCCGAGCGCCAGGCAGATGTCGCCATTGGCGAGCGCGTTGATATATTCGGACGAGTGGAACTTGCGGATATAGGGGCGTACCGACAGGAGCAGCTTCTCGGCCTTGTCGAGGTCCTCCTGCGCGGTGCTGTTGGGGTCGAGGCCGAGATAGGCCAGCGCCGAGGGCACGACGTCGGTGGGCGAATCCAGCACGTAGATGCCGCACTCGCTGAGCTTCGAGGCCTTTTCGGGGTCGAACAGCAGGTTCCAGCTGTCGACCTTGTCGGTGCCGAGGATGCTCTGCACCTTGGCCTCGTTGTAGCCGAGGCCGGTGGTGCCCCACATGTAGTTCACCGAATATTCGTTGCCGGGATCGAAGGTGGCGACGCGCTCGGACACCATGTCCCACATGTTCGACAGGTTGGGGAGCTTCGACTTGTCGAGCTTCTGGTAGACGCCCGCCTGGATCTGCCGCGCCATGAAGGGGCTGGCCGTCGGCACGACCACGTCGTAGCCCGACCCGCCGGCCAGCAGCTTGGTTTCGAGGATCTCGTTGGAATCGTAGACGTCGTAGACGACCTTGATCCCGGTCTCGGCGGTGAATTCCTGCAGGATCGCATCGTCGATGTAATCCGACCAGTTGTAGACGTTCACCACGCGCTCCTGCGCGAAGGCGCCGGTAGCCGCCGCCACGAGGGCGAAGACGGCAGTCGATTGCAGGATTTTCTTGAGCATGTCGGTTCACCTCTCTTGCAGACAGCGAGCCCTGTCCTGCCTCATTTGCACTCCGCGCGCGAGCGCCCGGCCGCCTGTTATCCACATCAGCCTATTTACGTTTCCGCACTGCGACAAGCGGTGTTTCGCATGGCTTTGCGCCGGCCTGCGCGGCGCTTATGCGCGCCGCGTCAGAGCGGTTGCTGCACGCCGGTGGTGCCGGGCTTTTGAGGCCGCATGCCGCGCCGCAATTCGAGCAGCAGATGCGCGATGAGCGCGAGGAAGATGATGCAGCCGCCGACGATGGTTCGCGACGAGGGCACCTCGCCATGGACGAGCCAGACCCAGACCGGCCCCATCACCGGCTCGAAGGTGCCGATCAGCGCCGCATAGGCGGCCGGCACCAGCCGCGCCCCGCTGGCGAAGAGCGCCAGCCCGAGGCCCAGATTGAGCGCTCCGAAGGCGACCAGCAGGGCGAGGTTCCCCCCGTCCACGGAAAGCCCGGACGATTGCGTGGCGGCAAGCGCGGCCGCGATCGCTGCGCCGAGGCAGGTCGCCGGCGTCATGCGCACATGCTGGAAGCGCCGCGTCGTCACCGTCGCGATGGCGAAGGACACCGCGATCAGCAGCGCCAGCCCGTCGCCGACCGGCGAGACCGTGCCGGAGAGCGAGTCCGACACCATGATGCCGACGCCGAAGATGACCGCCGCGATGGCGCACCAGGTCGCGGGCGATATCCGCTCGCGGAAGACGAGCCAGGCGAGAAGCGCCGCGATCAGCGGCGTGCCGGCCTGCATCAGCATGACATTGGCGACGGTCGTGTAGGACAGCGCCAGCACGAAGCAGGTCACGGAAATGGTGAAGCACACCGCCACGAAAAGGCCGGGCAGCCCCATGTCGCGGAACAGCCGCAGCGTGCCCGCGCGCCCGTCGCGCCACAGCATGAAGCCGAGGATGAAAAGCGCCGCGAAGAGGGAGCGCCAGAACACCACCGTCCAGCCATCCCCGACGCTGACGAAGCGGGCGATCATGCCGCCGAAGCTCCAGAACAGCGCCGAGAGGAAAACGAGCAGCAGGCCGACCTTCTGGTCGCTGCCCGACGCAACGGTCTGGTCGCTGCCCTTCATGCCGTCTCCCGCGCGCCGCACCTTGCCGCCGCCGCTCGAATGCGCCTAGAGCATTTTGTGACCGCCGGCGAGGCCCAGTCGCGCCGCATTCCTGGATCACGAGACGTGCCTTCACCGAGCGACAGAATCCCGCGACCGCTTCTCTGGCTGCTGCTGGCCGCCCCGGCGTTGCCGATGACATGGCCGGTGCTGGCGGGTCAGGCGCCGTGGCGCTTCGCCATCGGGCCGACCGGCGAGGCCGCCGCGATCCTGCTCCTGTGCGCGCTGGCGCTTTCTCCGTTGCGGCTGCTCTTTCCGCGCGCGCCGCTCGTGCTCCGGCTTCTGCGCCGCCGCCGCGACATCGGGCTGGCGGCCTTCTTCTATGCTGTGTTGCACCTCGTCTTCTTCGTGCTCAGCATCGGCAGGCTCGACTACATCCTTCAGGGGCTCGCCTGGGCATCCATGTGGACCGGCTGGCTGGCCTTCGCGCTGATGCTGCTGCCGGCCGCGATCTCCAGCGACCGTGCCATGCGGCGGCTGGGCCGGATGTGGAAGCGGCTCCAGCGTCTCATTTATCCGGTCGCGATCCTGGTGCTCTGCCACTGGCTCCTGCTGGCCGCGACGCCTTTTCAGGCTCTTGCCTGGTTCGCGCCGCTGGCGGCGTTGCAACTCGCCAGGCTGGGACTGATCTTCTATGGTCGGCGCCGCGAAAGGGAGACGGAAGCGTGAAGGCAGCCTGGTACGAGAAGAACGGCGATGCGGGGTCCGTGCTGGAATTCGGCGAGATGGACCAGCCGGTGCCGGAAGCGGGGGAGGTTCTCGTCAGGCTGCATGCGTCGGGCGTCAATCCGGTCGACGTGAAGGCGCGCAAGGGCTGGCCGATGCGGGTGCCGCGCATCATCCCGCATTCCGACGGCGCGGGCATCGTCGAGGCCGTCGGCAAGGGCGTGCCCAATGCGCGCGTCGGCGAACGAGTCTGGATCTGGAACGGCCAGTGGAAGCGTCCCTTCGGCACGGCGGCCGAATATATCGCGCTGCCGTCGGCGCAGGCGATGCGCCTGCCCGAGCGCGTCACCTTCGCCGCCGGCGCCTGCCTCGGCATCCCGGCGCTCACCGCGGTTCATGCCGTACGGTCGCTGGGCGAGGTCGGCGGCAGGACGGTGCTGGTCACCGGGGCCGCTTCCTCAGTCGGCCATTATGCGGTGCAACTGCTCAAGATCCGCGGCGCGCGCGTCATCGGCACGGCTTCGGCCGCGCGGCAGGCGCATGCGCGCGAGGCCGGTGCGGATTTCGTCGTCGACTACCGAGCCAAGGACGTCGCCGCGGTGGTGAAGGACCTCACCCGCGGCGCCGGGGTGAACGGGATCGTCGACATCGACATATCCTCCACCGTGCGCCTGCTCGCCGACGGCATCATGGCCGCGCATGGACGGCACGTCGTCTACGGCTCGAACTCCGCCGCCGACGTGCCGCTGCCCTTCAGCCCCATGCTGCAGGGCAACCTTTCCATCGCTTTCATGCTCGTCTTCGAGCTGACCGAAGCCGAGCGCGCCGCGGCGCTCGGCGAACTGCAGGCGCTCCTGCAGGAAAACCGCCTGCGCCATGCGGTCGGTGCCCGCTTGCCGCTCTCCGCGGTCGCCGAGGCCCATGAGGCCGTCGAGGCCGGCCGCACGGTCGGCAATGTCGTGCTGGACATGTAGCGCACCGATTGCTGCCGCTTTCCTCCTGAAGGACCGGACCATGAAACATGCGTATTTCGGTGTTCTCCTGGCGGCGTTTCTCGCCTTGCTGGTCTACAGGCCGGCAGGGGCCGATGCGCAGCCATGGCAGAGCACCGATCCGGCGGCGGCCGGCTGGTCCGTTGCAGGATTGCAGGAGGCCGAGGCCTATGCCGTCGGCCTAAAGCCGACCGCCGTGATGGTGGTGCAGGACGGCAAGGTCATCGCCGGCTGGGGCGACGTTTCCCACAAGGTGAATGTCGCTTCCATCCGCAAGAGCCTGCTGGGCGCGCTCTACGGCATCGCGGTCTCGGAAGGGCGGATCGATCTGAGCAGCACGCTGGCCGAGCTCGGCATCGACGACAAGCCGCCGGCGCTGACCGACGCTGAGAAACAGGCAACCGTGCGCGACCTGCTCATGGCGCGCTCCGGTATCTACCATCCGGCCGCCCATGAAACCGGCGACATGCGGCGCAACCGGCCCAAGCGGGGCAGTCACGTGCCCGGAAGTTTCTGGTGGTACAACAACTGGGACTTCAACGCCCTCGGGACGATCTATCGCCAGCGAACCGGCGAGGACATCTTTGCGAGCTTCGCGCAACGCATCGCCGGGCCGATCGGAATGGAGGATTTTTCCACCGGCGACGGCAGCTATGCGATGGAAGGTAAGTCGACGCACCCTGCCTACCCGTTTCGTCTCAGCGCCCGCGATGCCGCCCGCTTCGGGCAGCTTTTCCTCGACGGCGGCCGGTGGGGCGGCAGGCAGGTCGTTCCCGCCGCATGGGTGGAGGACGCGACCACGGCCCACTCGCGCACAGATCGCGGCAGCATGGGCTACGGCTATCTCTGGTGGACGCTCAACCGCGACATGTTCGGGCGGGGCGCGGCGCTCGCTTCCGGCTATGGCGGCCAGGCCATTGCCATCGTGCCGTCCCGGCGGCTGGTGGTCGTGCAGACGGTGGACCTCGGGCAAAATCCGAAGGGTGTCCGGACCAGCCATTTCGTCAAGCTGCTGCGGCAGATTCTGGCTGCCGCGCGCTGATGCGCCCCGCAAAGAAAAAGCCCGGTCCTCGCGGACCGGGCAGCGGGCAGGCGGGCCGGGGGTTGCCGGCGTGAATGAGGGTATGCGCCTGCCGGGGTTCGGTGAAGCTCAGTGGATGCGCCGCGCGGCGTCCTCGATCGAGCGGCGCGCGTGGACGATCTGGTTGAGATAGGCGGTCGGGTCGGTCTCGACGCGACGCCGCCATGCCTCGTGAAGGTCGCCGCGCCGGATGCCGACATCGGCGAGCTCGCGGTCGGTCATCTCGCGCAGGCGATGGAACATGCGCCGGTTTCGGATCGCGCGGCGGAGCGCCATGGCGGTTCCCACCACGCGCGCCATGAGCAGGGCCGGGAACGCGGCGGTGCTGGTACGGGGGCTGTGGTCGATGACGGCCATGTCGATTCTCCTTGGACCGCGCGCAAACACCACCGCACCGGGCCGGGACCATTCCCGCCGGAGAGCGCCTGCGCAATTCGCTTGGACACCGGCTGTATCCCACCGCCGGATTGATTTATCCAACGAATGTTTTTAATCTTAGCCATCAACAGTTCTGATGGGTCCCCATGGCCTCGGCACCGCTCGACCTCGACCAGCTCCAGACCTTCGTTTCCATCGCCGATACGGGCTCCTTCACCCGCGCGGCCGAGGAGGTGCACCGCACGCAGTCAGCCGTGTCGATGCAGATGCGCCGGCTGGAGGAGCGCATCGGCAAGCCGATCTTCCTCAAGGAAGGCCGCACCAACAGGCTGACGGAGGAGGGCGAGCGCCTGCTCGCCTATGCGCGCCGGCTGCTGCGGCTCAACAGGGAGGCGCTCGCCGCCTTCGACGATTCCAGCCTCGAGGGGCAGATCCGCATCGGCACGCCGGACGATTATGCAGACCGATTCCTGCCGGAGATCATGGGCCGCTTCGCCCGCTCCAATCCGCGCGTCGAACTGTCGATCCATTGCGAGCCCACGGCCAATCTGGCCGAGCTGACGCGGCGCGGCCAGCTCGACCTCGCCATCGTCACCCATTGCGAGGATGTGCGCCCGCACGAGATCGTGCGGCGCGAGCCGCTTCTGTGGGTGGGTTCCGCCAGCCACGCCGCGCATGAGGAGGCGATCCTGCCGCTGGCGGTCGGACGACCGAGCTGCGCATGGCGCCGCACGGCGACCGAGATGCTGTCGCAGCAGGGGCGCGACTACCGCATCCTGTTCACCAGCTGGTCGGCGCAGGTGGTCATCGCGGCCGTGCTGGCCGGCCTCGCCGTCTCGGTCCTTCCCGAATGCGCGCTGCGGCCCGGCATGCGGGTTTTGTCCGAGGCGGAAGGCTTCGGCGCGCTTCCCGATGTCCAGATCGGCATATTGCGCGGCCATACCAGCCAGCCCGAACTGGTCGACGCGCTGGCCCGCCATATCAGCGAGAGCCTCGACAACATCTCGGTGCCCGCGCCGGAGGAGGCCGGCAGCTTCGATTTCGACGCGCTGCCCTTCGCGCGCGTGCGCAAGGCGCGACAGAAGCCGGGCCATGTCATGGCGGGGTGGTAGCCGCGTGATGGACCAGCAGGCGCTGGTGCAGCATCTGGCGTCGGCCATCGGGCCGTCGACGGCGATGGAGGCGCTGTTCCTCGGCGCGGCAGTTTCGGCCGCGGAAGCGCCGACGTCTTCAGCGATCTCGACTTCGTGGCCGTGGTGGCCGGCGAGCGGCACGGCGAGGCGGCTGAGGTCTGGCGCAGCGCGCTCGAAGCCGCGGCGCCGCTCGTCTACTGGTCTCCGCGCATCGGCCCGCCCACGCTCGTCAACGCCATCACGCAGGACTGGCTGCGCGTCGACCTGTGGATGGTCGACCGGGCGCCCTTCCTCGACCATGCGCGGTCGGCCCACAGCGTGCACGCACAATCGACGCTCGTGCCGGTGATCGACCCGGAAAATCTCCATGCCGCGCTGCCGGACCGGACGCCCGCGCCGGCGGCGAACCGCAGGCAGGTCGAATATATCGTCAGCGAGTTCATCCGCGTGCTCGGCCTCGTCGCCGTCGGCATGGGACGCAATGAGCTTGTGCTCGGCGTCATGGGCGCCGGCCTGCTGCGCGACCTGCTCATGCGCCTGATGGTGGAAGAAACGCATTCGCCGGATCGCGGCGGCATGCTGCATCTCAGCCACACCATCACGCGCGAGCAGATGGCGGAGCTGGAGGCGCTGCCCTGTCCCGGTCCCGCGCGGACGGAAATCCTCGCCGCGCACTGGGCCGCGGCCCGCGCCTTCTTTCCCCGCGCGCAGGCGCTCGCCGCCGCGCTCGACATCCCCTGGCCGGACGCCTTCGAGCAGGCCACGCGGGCGCATCTGCAGCGCGCCTTCGGCGCGGAGTTCACGCCGTGGTGGTGAGCATGGACCTGCTTGACGCGGCCTCTCCAGTGGCTCCCATGCGCATATGAGCGACCTCACCGCCACCGATTCGCCCAGCAATGCGGCGGAGTTCACCGTCAGCGAGATCTCCAATGCGCTGAAGCGCACGGTGGAGGACGCGTTCGGCAATGTGCGCGTGCGCGGCGAGGTTTCGGGCTATCGCGGGCCGCATTCCTCCGGCCACGCCTATTTCTCGCTCAAGGACGACCGCGCCCGCATCGACGCCGTCATCTGGCGCACCTCCTTCGCGCGGCTGAAGTTCAAGCCGGAGGAGGGCATGGAGGTGGTGGCGCGCGGCCGCCTCACCACATATCCGGGCAAGTCCAACTACCAGATCGTCATCGACAGCCTGGAGCCCGCCGGCGCCGGCGCGCTGATGGCGCTGCTGGAGGAGCGGCGGCGCAAGCTGGCGGCGGAAGGGCTTTTCGATACCGAGCGCAAGCGCCGGCTTCCCTATATGCCGATGGTGATCGGCGTCGTCACCTCGCCCACCGGCGCGGTGATCCGCGACATCATCCACCGCATAGCGGACCGCTTTCCCCTCCATGTCATCGTCTGGCCGGTGCGCGTGCAGGGCGAGACGACGGGGCAGGAGGTCTCGGCGGCCATCGCCGGCTTCAATGCGTTTGGCGTCGGCGGGCCGATCCCGCGGCCGGACGTGCTCATCGTCGCGCGCGGCGGCGGCTCGCTGGAGGATCTTTGGGGGTTCAACGACGAGGCCGTGGTGCGCGCCGCCGCAGGCTCCGCCATCCCGCTCATTTCGGCCGTCGGCCACGAGACCGACTGGACGCTGATCGACCATGCCGCAGATGTCCGCGCGCCGACGCCCACGGGTGCCGCCGAAATGGCCGTGCCGGTCAGGGCCGAGCTGGAAGCGCATCTGGCCTCCCTCGGCGCGCGGCTGCGCGGCTGCATGTCGCGCGGGCTGGAGCGGCGGCGGCAGGCGGCGCGGGCGGCCGGCCGCGCGCTGCCCTCGCCGGACCAGCTCTTCGCCCTGCCGCGCCGCCGCTTCGACGATGCCGCCGCACGGCTCGACCGTGCGCTGGATGCCGGCGTGAGGCACCGGGCCGCGCGGCTCGGCGCCATCCGCCTTTCGCCGGCGGTGCTGTCGCGGCGCATCGCCGAGACGCGCCGTCGCGCCGAGCGCGACCTTGCGCGTGCCGCCGCCGCGCTGCGCGCCGGCCTCCAGCAGCGCCGCACGCGGCTCGACCGCGAAGGCGCCCAGCTTCCCCGCTGCGCCGCCGCCATGCTCCGCCGCAAGCGCGACCGCGCGGCGGCAATCGCGCCGCGCCTGACGCTCCAGCCCGTCCTGCGGCAGACGCGCCGCGAGGGCGACCGCCTCGCGCAGGCCTCGCGCCGTCTCGCGCTTGCCGGTGGCGCCGCGCTCGACCGCGCCGCCCGCCGTCTCGCGCAGGCGGATCGCCTGCTCGTCGCGCTTTCCTACCAGTCGGTGCTGGATCGCGGCTTCGCGCTGGTGAGCGATGCCGAGGGCCGCCTCGTGGCCCGCGTGGCCGCCATTCTCCCCGGCCAGCCGCTGACGCTGACCTTCGCCGACGGCAAGGCAGGCGCGCTGGCGACCGGCAATGCCGAAACCGCCCGCCCGCGCCCGAAAACCGCGCCGAAGCCGGACAAGGGCGGTCAGGGCAGCCTGTTCTGAAAACAGATCGGATTCAGCGCCGGTAGTTTGCCAGCCGGATCAGCAGGAAGAGCGGCACGACGATCGCCGCGCCGAGCAGGAAATAGCCGACGAGATTGTCGATCGCGGCGAAGCCCATGTACCAGACGCGCTCCACCGCCAGCACGAGGCTGCGATAGATGTCGCCCGGCGTCCAGCCGAAGGCGCTCATCACCAGGCCGACCAGAAAGGACAGCACCACCAGCTTCACCAGCACGCGAAGGGGGCTGTCTCCCAGAAATCCGTTCATCAAAGGCTCCCGATCAGTGGCCACGAGATAGTTGCCCGCACCCGCCGGCGCAAGCTCGCTCCGGTCTGCGATGCGGGTGCGGCAAAGTCGAGGTGCGACGCCTTAGACGTTGAGCAGCAGATATTCGCGCTCCCACGGGCTGATGACCTCCATGAAGGTCTCGAACTCCGCCTTCTTGATGGCCGCATAGGTGGTCGCGAAGGAGGTGCCGAGCAGCTCTTCCAGTTCGGCATCCTCCTCGAAGAGCGAGACCGCCTCCAGCAGGCCGCGCGGCAGCTCGATCTCGTCCTCGTTGACCGTGGTGCCCACCGGCGCGTCCGGCTCGATCCTGTTGCGGATGCCGATGAGCCCGCACGCCAGCGAGGCGGCGAGCGCCAGATAGGGGTTGGCGTCGGAGGAGGGGATGCGGTTTTCCACGCGCCGCGCCGCCGGGTCCGAGCGTGGAATGCGGAAGGCGGTGGTGCGGTTGTCGTAGCCCCAGCGGGTGTTGACCGGCGCCGAGGCCGCCTTGGTCAGCCGACGGTAGGAGTTCACATAGGGTGCCATCATCACCAGCGCGGCCGGTATGTGGCGCTGCATGCCGCCGAGGAAATGGCGGAACGTGTCGCTTTCGCTGCCGTCCTCGTTGACGAACACGTTGCGGCCGGTCTTGCGGTCGACCAGCGACTGGTGGATGTGCATGGCCGACCCCGGCTGCCCCTGGATCGGCTTGGCCATGAAGGTGGCATAGGTGTCGTGCTTCAGCGCCGCCTCGCGGATGGTGCGCTTGAACAGGAACACCTGGTCGGCCAGCGCGATCGGATCGCCATGGCGCAGGTTGATTTCGAGCTGCCCGGCGCCCTCCTCATGGATGAGCGTGTCGATCTCCAGCCCCTGGCCCTCGGAGAAGTGGTAGATGTCGTCGATCAGCTCGTCGAACTCGTTGACGCCGGCGATGGAATAGCCCTGTCCGCCGCCGATGGCGCGGCCCGAGCGGCCGACCGGCGGGGTGAGCGGATAGTCCGGGTCGGGGTTCTTGCGCACGAGGTAGAATTCGATCTCCGGCGCCACCACGGCGCTGAGGCCCTCCTGCTGGTAGGCGGCGAGCACGCGGCGCAGCACGTTGCGGGGGGTGAACTCCACCAGCCGCCCGTCCTGATGGACGAGGTCGCAGATCACCTGCGCGGTCGGGTCGCTCTCCCACGGCACTTCCGACAGCGTCGAGAGGTCGGGCATCAGCTTGAGGTCGCCGTCATCCTCCGGATAGACGAAGCCGTCGCCGTCCTCGGGATAGGCGCCGGAGATCGTCGCCATGAAGACGGCCGAGGGCAGCGCCAGCGAGGTGTTGGAGGTGAATTTCTTCGACGGCATCATCTTGCCGCGCGCCACGCCGGCCTGGTCGGGCGTGATACATTCCACGTCTTCGATGCCGTGCCATTCGAGCCAGGCGGCGGCCTCTTTCCAGTTCTTCACGCCCCGACGGCTCTTCACGAAAGCGGGGGTGCGGGCACGCGTGGGGCGCGCGGCCGGGCGGGAATCCTTCTTGGCAGGGGGCATCTGTCACCGACTGTTGAAATGCCGCGATTATAGGCGCGCGCAGCGGATTGGGAAGGGCGGCCGACGAGCGGCATTGACAGCGGTGCCGGTCCGGCGCATGTGCCCTGCCAGCGGCGCGGCCATCCAGGCCGCCGCCGGCAACGGGACAAAGGATCCATGGACCCCGACAGTCGATCTCGACCTTCGATATCGCCGGCCGTCCGCCTCCTCTAGCAGGGCTCGACGGCTGGCCAACGAGCCTTGCCAAAGGAGCCATCATGCTGCGCATCTACACCGGCCGCGACGGCCATCTCGCATCCGCCGATACCATCCACGACGCCGGAGCCGCTGCCGCGCTCTGGTTCGATCTGCTGGACCCCACCGCCGACGAGGTGAAGCTGATCGAGGCGCATCTCGGCATCGGCATCCCGACGCGCGACGAGATGGCGGAGATCGAGCCTTCGGCCCGGCTCTACGAGGAGGATGAGGCCGAGTTCATGACCATGACGGTGGTCACCAATGTGGACGGCGACGAGCCGGTCAAGGCGCCCGTGACCTTCATCGTGAAGGGCTCCGCGCTGGTCACCGTGCGGCATGCCGACCCGAAGCCGTTCCGCATCTATGCCGCCAAGGCCCAGCGTCCCGGCATGGCCCCTGTCGCCTCCGGCGAAGCGGTGATGCTCGGTCTCATGGAGATGCTCATCGACCGCATGGCCGACACGCTCGAGCGGATCGGCGACGAGACCGACGCGATCTCGCGCGAGGTCTTTCTCAACAAGTCGACCAGCTCCTCCAAGAAGACCCGCGACCTGCAGTCGCTGATCGAGCGCATCGGCCGCAAGGGCGATCTGCTGACGAAGGTGCGCGAGAGCCTCGTCAGCATCACGCGGCTGATCACCTATCACAGCGCCCGCCGGTCGCCGCGGGGGCCGAAGGAAATCCAGCAGCATATCAAGCTCATGCAGCGCGATGCCGCCTCGCTGGGCGACCACGCGATCTTCCTCTCGGGCAAGATCAACTTCCTGCTCGACGCGACGCTGGGCCTGATCAATCTGGAGCAGAACCAGATCATCAAGATATTCTCCGTCGCCGCGGTGGCCCTGCTGCCGCCGACGCTGGTGGCGTCCGTCTACGGCATGAACTTCGACGTCATGCCGGAACTGCACTGGACCTTCGGCTATCCGTGGGCGCTCGGCCTGATGGCCGCCTCCGCCATCATCCCCTATCTCTATTTCAAGCGGCGCGGCTGGCTGTGACGTGAAGGCCTTGACGCGCCCCGGCCCTCGGGAGCTGAATCGCGATGCGCAGAAAGACGCCGCGATGAAAGGGAGGGAACGAATGCGATATGTCCTGCGGGAAGAAGACGTGGCGCCCTATGCGCCTGCAAACCATGACGAGACCCGTAACCGGCGCATCATCTCGCGCGACACGGTCGGCGCCAAATTCATGGAGGTGGTGGTCGGCACGATCCAGCCGGGCGCGACGGCGACCGCGCATGCTCATCCCGGCATCGAGCAGGCGGTCCATGTGCTCGAAGGCACGGCCGACGTCGAGATCGACGGCCGGCTGAACCATATCCGCGCCGGCGACTGGGTGTTCATGCCCGACGGCGCCTTCCACGACCTCAGGGTGACGAGCGATACGCCGCTGCGGCTCATCGTGATCTATTCGCCGCCCTACAGCGAGAACCGCGCCGCGGTGATCCTCAAGGACTGAGGCTGCTCTCATTCGTGAAAAGGCCCGCATCCGAAGATGCGGGCCTTTCGCTGTGCGGAAGCTTTCGCTAGTCGGCGCTGCTGCGCGCGGTCACGATCACCGGGATCAGCAGGTCGCCCCAGTTGCCGTCGCCGCCATGGTGGCGGGCGGTGCGCACCAATTCCACCGAGATGCCGGCCTCGACCGCCTTCATCACCGACTGGTTGAGCCGGTGCAGGTCGTTCGCCACCATGCGGATCGCCGCCTGCTGGTCGTTGCTCATCGCCGTGGCCTGTTCCTCGGCGCGTTCCTTGACGCGGACTTGCGGTGCCATGTCGTTCTCCTTTCGATGGCCTTGCGGCCTTTCCCTCTGGTTGTCGTCGTCACTCCGCCGCGGGGCGGAACTGCTCGTGCTCGGTCGATTCATGCATCGCCGTGGTGGACGAGCGGCCGCCGGTGATCGCCATCGAGACGGCGTCGAAATAGCCGGTGCCGACCTCGCGCTGGTGCTTGGTGGCGGTGTAGCCGTTGGCCTCGGAGGCAAACTCGGCTTCCTGAAGCTCGGAATAGGCAGCCATCTGGCGCTCGCGATAGCCGCGCGCGAGCTCGAACATGCCGTGATTGAGCTGGTGGAAGCCGGCCAGCGTGATGAACTGGAACTTGTAGCCCATGGCGCCCAGCTCGCGCTGGAACTTCGCGATCGTCGCGTCGTCCAGGTTCTTCTTCCAGTTGAAGGAGGGCGAGCAGTTGTAGGCCAGCTTCTTGCCCGGATGCGCCTTGTGCACGGCTTCCGCGAACCTGCGCGCCTGTTCGAGGTCCGGCCTGCCGGTCTCCATCCAGATCATGTCGCAATGCGGCGCATAGGCGATGGCGCGGGCGATGCACGGCTCGATGCCGTTCCTGACCTGATAGAAGCCCTCGACCGTGCGGCCGGCATCATAGTCCACGAAGGGCCGGTCGCGCTCGTCGATGTCTGAGGTCAGCAGCTTGGCGGCCTCGGCATCGGTGCGCGCCACGATCAGCGTGGGCGTGCCCATCACGTCGGCGGCGAGCCGCGCGGCGTCGAGGTTGCGGATATGTGCGGCGGTCGGGATCAGCACCTTGCCGCCGAGATGGCCGCACTTCTTCTCCGAGGCGAGCTGGTCCTCGAAATGGACGCCGGCCACGCCCGCCTCGATAAAGGCCTTCATGATCTCGAAGGCGTTGAGCGGGCCGCCGAAGCCGGCTTCCGCATCGGCCACGATGGGCGCGAACCATGTCTCGACGGACAGGCCCTTGCCCTCCTGCGTCTCGATCTGGTCGGCACGCTGGAGCGTGCGGTTGATGCGCTTGGCCAGTTCCGGCGCGGCATTGGCCGGATAAAGCGACTGGTCGGGATACATGGCGGACGCGGTGTTGGCGTCGGCCGCGACCTGCCAGCCGGACAGATAGATCGCCTTCAGGCCCGCGCGGACCATCTGCATGGCCTGATTGCCCGACAGCGCGCCGAGCGCATTGACGAAGGGCTCGTCCTGGACCAGCCGCCACAGGCGGTTGGCGCCGTGCTCTGCCAGGGTCTGCCGGATCTGCATCGAGCCGCGCAGGCGCTCGACGTCCTGCGGCGCATACGGTCGCTCGATGCCGTCGAAGCGGCCCTTGGGCGCAGATGGGACAAGATTGTAAAAATCGGTCATTTGCTACTCCGCTCGATCTCGTTCTGCGGTCTCTGTCACCGCTTGGGATGCGACGACTTTTACATTGCGCTGCCGAAGAGAACGAGGGAAATGCGGGAAAGGCTCCCGTAAATCGGGTAATGCTGTGTTGAGCTTGACATCAGCGGCGTGTAAACGTGTCAATCTTGTAAATGGATGAGCGCTGAGCGATTTTGTAAAGGTTGTCATGCCGATGTGCTTCTTCGCCTCTTTCAGACGCTTAGCTTGCCCTGCGCTGCCCCCTACTGACAGCGGAGCATCCGCCCATGGCTGAGCAGAAGATCTTCGCCGGGCCGCGCATCCGGCGCATCCGCAACGGCAAGGGGCTGACCCAGACCGCGATGGCGGAGGGGCTGGGCATCTCGCCCTCCTATCTCAACCTGATCGAGCGCAACCAGCGGCCGCTGACGGTGCAGCTCATCCTCAAGCTCGCCTCCGTCTACAAGGTCGAGCCGGAGGAGTTGCAGGCCGATTCGGGTGCTGCGATCGGCGCGCTGCGCGAGGCCTTCGCCGACCCGCTGCTGGCCGGGGAACTGCCGGGCGATCAGGAACTCCTCGAACTGGCCGAGGGCGCGCCCAATGCGGCGGCGGCCGTGGTCAAGCTCTACCGCGCCTATCGCGAGCAGGCGGCGCGGTTGAGCGACCTCGGCGAGATGCTGACGGGAGAGGGAAAGGCGGCGGCAGCGGCGGCCACGCGCCTGCCGGTGGACGAGGTGCGCGAGATGCTGGAGCGCCGCCCGCATCACTGGCCCTCGATCGAGGCGGCGGCGGAAGCCTTCCATGCGGAACTCGACGCGAGCGACGAGCTGATGGCCGCGCTCAAGGGATGGCTGCGGCGGGAGCACGGCATCGCGGTGAAGCTGCTGCCCGTCGCGACCATGCCCAACTGGCGCCGCCGCTACGACCGTCATTCGCACCGGCTTTTCATTTCCGAGCGCCTGTCGCCCTACGATCAGTTGCGGGAAGTGGCGCAGGAGGTCTGTCTCATCCGCTTCAAGGAGATCATCTCCGAAACCGCCGCATCGCTGCGGCTGTCGAGCGACGAGGCGCGGCGTCTCGCGCGTTTCGAGCTGGCCCGCTATGCTGCGCACGCGCTGATGATGCCTTACGAGGCGTTCCAGGCCGCCGCGCGGCGCGCCCGCTACGATATCGACGTGCTGGCTGCGCGGTTTGCAGTGTCGTTCGAGCAGGCCGCGACCCGCCTCACCACGCTGGCGCATCCGGCTTCGCCGGGCATCGCCTTCTTCATGCTGGAGGTGGACCAGGCGGGAAACCGCCTGCGCCGGCGCGGCGCGCAGGGCTTTCCGCATGCACGCTTCGGCGGCGCCTGTCCGAAGCTTGCCGTGCACGCCGCTTTCACCCAGCCCGGACGGCTGAGCGCGGAGGGCGTGGAAATGCCGGATGGCGGACGCTTCCTCACGCTCGCCCGCACGGTGGAGGGCCCGCATGTGGCGTTCGGCGAGCGGCCGCGCCGCACTGCGCTCCTGCTCGGCTGCGACCTTTCTGCCCGCGACGAGGTCGTCTACGGCGCGGTGCTGCCCGCCGCGGCGGGGGCGGGCGAGGGGCTTCTGCCGGTCGGGCCGGCCTGCCGCCTGTGCGAACGCGCCGGCTGCATAGCCCGCGCCGAGCCGCCCGTGACGCGGCCGCTCGGCCTCGACGAGATGGTCACCGGCCTCAGCGCCTTCGACTTCCAGTGACGGCGCGTCAGCCGTGCTTCACGCGCGGCAGGAAGACGACCAGCAGGCCGAGGAAGGGCAGGTAGGAGCAGATCGCGTAGACGAAGTCGATGCCCTTCCAGTCGGCGACGATGCCGAGCGCGGCGGCCGCGATGCCGGCCATGCCGAAGGCGAAGCCGAAGAACAGGCCGGCGATCATGCCGACGCGGCCGGGCACCAGCTCCTGCGCGAAGACGACGATGGCCGGGAAGGCCGACGACAGGACGAGGCCGATGATGAAGGTCAGGATCGGCGTCCATGTCAGGTCGGCATAGGGCAGCATCAGCGAGAAGGGCAGCACGCCGAGGATCGACAGCCAGATGACGTTGCGCGCGCCGATGCGGTCGCCGATCGGGCCGCCGAGCAGGGTGCCGAGCGCCGTGGCGCCGAGGAAGACGAAGAGCAGGATCTGAGAGGTCTGCACGCTGACGCCGAAGCGGTGGATGGCGTAGAACGTGTAGTAGCTGGAGAAGCTCACCATGTAGATGTTCTTGGCGAAGGTGAGCATCGCCAGCACGGCCAGCGCCGTCACGATCGTCTTGCGCGGCAATGCGGGTCCGGCGGCGGCGCCGCTGCGCTTCTTCGCGGCGAGGCTGTAGCGGCGCTGCCATGCGGCGACCCGGCTCAGGATCGCCATGCCGGCGAAGGCCACGAGCGCGAACCATGCCACGCTGGTCTGCCCGCGCGGCACGATGATGAAGGCCGCCAGCAGCGGGCCGATGGCCGAGCCGAAATTGCCGCCGACCTGGAACCATGACTGCGCCAGGCCGAAGCGTCCGCCCGACGCCATGCGCGCCACGCGCGAGGCTTCCGGATGGAAGATGGCCGAGCCGATGCCGATCATGGCAGCGCCGCCCAGCAGGCCGTAATAGCTGTGCGAGAAGGCGAGCAGCAGAAGGCCGCACAGGCTGGCCGCCATGCCGAAGGGCAGCGAGTTCGGCATCGGCCGCTTGTCGGTATAGAGCCCGATGGCCGGCTGCAGCAGCGACGCGGTGACCTGGAAGGTGAAGGTGAGCAGGCCAATCTGCCAGAAGGCGAGCTGATAGTCTTCCTTGATCATCGGATAGAGCGCGGCCAGCAGCGACTGCATCACATCGTTGAGCATGTGGCAGAGGCTGGTGGCGAAGATCACCAGAAAGACGGTATTCTCGACCTGCGGGCGGGCGGGGGCAGCGGTATCGGTCACGGAACGTTCCTTTGATCGATGCTCGCATAGACCCTTGTGCCCGGACAGGCCAGTGCGGGTGATAGGGCCAGCGGCGGCCGATGGCTCAAATGCGCGGCCTGATCTTCGCCGCCCGTTAAGCGTCCTCGTCAACGTCCGGTCCATATCGCGGTGCTATTTGCGATCATGAGGGCGGCATCCGCCTTCGAGAGCTCCGGAGGATTTCATGCGCAGGTCGATCTTCTGCCTCTTCGCTTTTTCGGTGGCGCTTACCGCCATGCCCGCCGCGGCGCAGACGGAAAACGGCTACCTGCTGCGCCTGCTGACGGCGAACGTCTATCGCGAGCAATATATCTTTCTTGCGATGCAGGAGTTCCGCAAGCGGGCGGGCGAGGACCAGATTCTCGATCCGTCGGACCTCGCCGGCAACGACGAGGTCTCCGCGGCGATGCAGCGCGCGACCATCGTCCAGCTCGTGCTCAGGAACGACCTGGACGGCGACGGCGTGGTGGACACCGAGGAGCTCCGCCGCGCCCTGGCGCCGATGGCGGCGCGCCGTCCGCAGCAGATCGAGCCGATGATCAGGGGCTATCTACTCGCCGACGGCGACGGTGACGGCCGCATCACACTTGCCGAAGCGATGGCCTATGCGAAGCTGCGCGCTGTGGAGGATCCGGCGCAGCCGCGGAGGAGGCTGGGCATCGAAAGCCTGCTGGCGCGCCAACCCGACGGCCGGCTGACGGCGGACGAGCTGGAAGCCGCGGCGCGCGACGTCTTCGCGACCTACGACAAGAACGGCGACGGGCACCTGTCGCCCGACGAGGCGGCGGCGCTGGCCGGGATCGTCGGGCGATCGGACATCGTCGGCCGCGCGTTCGACTGCGGCCTGCCCAAGCCGAGCGAGAAGGCGCAGATCATCGTCATCGGCGGCTACGAGGCGGGAACGCTGTCCAGCGTGACCATCGCCGGTCAGGACAGGGTGACGGAGACGCAGGAGCTTTCCATCGCGCCGGGCGATACGCCGCTCTATGTCGTGGCATCCTCGTTCACGCCGATGATCTGGCGCGTCACGGGCGCTGCCGCCCGCGTCGAACGCTTCGTCACCGGCGGCGCGGCGGGCGCGGGCACACGGTCCGCCGGCGCGGTCACGGGCCTCGACAAGGACAAGGTGACCTTTGCACATCCGGCCTGCGTGAGCCTGCCCTACAAGGAGGACGCCGCGACGGTCGAGGCGATTTCCCGCTCGATGGAGGCGATCCACGGTCGCGCGCCGGCGGAGATACTGCTCTCCTATACGCTCCAGAACCATGGCATCGCGCGCAACCGCAACGAGGCGCTCGGCATCAGGCTGGAGGGCGGCCCACAGGCCCAGGCGCCGGCGCAGGCGGCGCGCCGCAGCGCCTTCGTGACCTTCGCTCGCGGTACGCCCGCGCCTTTCGACGGCAAGGGCGGGCGGATCGACGAGACGACCTATCGCCAGATGCTGCGGTTCTCGCCCGGCGGCGTCGCGTCGCTGAAGGCCGAGGACGTGATCTCCAGTACGCCGGCCGAGCCCTATGAGGTGTTGCCGCAGGAGGCGGGTCTCGTGCAGCTTCTCGGCAGCGGCCAGATCGAATATGCCGCGCCGATGGAGCGGCGGCGGCCAAGGCAGCCCGGCGCTCCCGGCGCGGAGGCCCGGACGGCGCCGGAACAGCGGACATTCGTGCCAAGGTCGGGCCGCGGGACCTACCGCATCGTCGCGCCCATTCCACGCTATCCGGCCGGGCTTTCCGGCGCGCATTCGGTGGCTTTCATCGTCGCCAGGGGCGTGGCGGCGCCGGCCGGGAATCCGGGACACTCGACCGTCATCTCGGAAGAGACGGGAGAACCGCTCCACCGCCCCGGCCAGCAGGTCGCGCCCGACGTGATCGATCCGTTCCGCAACGCCGGCGGGGGTCCCGGCCGGTAGGTATCAGTCGAAGAGGCTGGAGACCGATTCCTCGCTGGCCGTGCGCGAGATCGCCTCGCCGATCAGGTCGGCGATGGTGACGACGCGGATATTGTGCGCCGCCTCCACGCTCGACGTCGGCTGGATCGAGTCGGTGATGACTAGCTCGCGCAGCTTGGAGCCGGTGATTCTCGCCACCGCGCCGCCCGACAGCACGCCATGGGTGATGTAGGCGGTGACGCTGGTCGCGCCGTTGGCGAGCAGTGCGTCGGCCGCGTTGCACAGCGTGCCGCCCGAATCGACGATGTCGTCGATCAGCAGGCAATCCTTGCCGTGCACGTCGCCGATCACGTTCATCACTTCCGATTCGCCCGGCCGGTCGCGGCGCTTGTCGACGATGGCGAGCTGCGCGTCGATGCGCTTGGCGAGCGCGCGGGCGCGCACCACGCCGCCCACGTCGGGCGACACGACCATGACGTTGGGCAGCTTGTAGTGCTTCTTCACGTCGCGGGCGAGCACCGGCACGGCGAAGAGATTGTCGGTGGGGATGTCGAAGAAGCCCTGGATCTGGCCGGCATG
>Ga0182742_1001177_pt1 | contig 35107 bp, 32 predicted proteins | sample eDN5th37CBELigMG_FD_128880 | JGI IMG/M metagenome (GOLD analysis project Ga0182742, IMG submission 128880) | Enriched Miracle-Growth compost microbial communities from Emeryville, California, USA - eDNA 5th pass 37_C BE-Lig MG (version 2)... ... | reverse complement strand
GCGGAGGCGAACCTCGAGCGGGTGGAGCTCCTCGTCCTCGCGCCCGACGGCGCCCCGGTCTCCGGCGCGCGGATCCGCGCCATCGGTTCCTCGGCCGATGGACGGGAGCACTTCGCGCCGCCCCTCGCCACCGAGCTGGGCGACGGACGCTACGAGCTGTGGCTGGCACCCGCCACGTACCTCCTCCGCGTGGAGCCGCCCGCCGGCCTCGACGCCGCGGTGGGCGGCTGCATCGAGGAGGAGGCGGACGCGTGCGCCGAGGCGCTGGTGGTGGAGCCGGGCGTCCCCGCCCAGCGCACCGTCCGCCTCGCCCGGTCGCTGATCCTCAGCGGCAGGATCCTCACGCCGGAGCGCGATCCCCTCCCCGGCGCGCGGGTGCTCGCCCTGCCCCTGGGCGAGGGCCGCCGCGCGGCGACGGTGAGCGGCGCGGGCGGCCGCTACCAGCTCCTCCTCGACCCGGACCGGTACGAGCTGGTGGTCCAGCCCGAGCCGATCTACGGCGCCTGGCGCAGGTACGAGCTGCAGGCGCCGCTCGTCGCCGACGGCTGGCGCGATCTGGAGCTTCCCGCCGCGGCGCGGGTGGTGGGCACGGTGGTCTCCACCGCCCGCGACGGGCGGGAGGAGCGCCTCCACCGGGCGATGGTGCGCGCCTGGCGGGTGGAGGAAGGCAAGGCGCCGCAGCTGGTAGGCGAGGGGTTCACCGACGCAGCCGGGCGGTTCGGCCTCGAGCTGCCCGCCGCGCCCTGATCAGCGCCGGGTCCGCGCCGCCTCGATCGCCCGGCTCGCCTCGTCCATCGACGGCCCGAGGTGCCGGGCCCAGTGGGTGGCGGAGATGGCGGAGAGGTCCAGGGTGCGGATCACCGCCTCGTAGGCGGTCCGGATCGCCTCGGTCTGCTCCGGCGTGGCGTCCGCCGGCTTCCTGCAGCGGGCGCGGGCGTCGAGGAGGCGGGCGCGGTAGCCGACCGACCAGCGCTCGAACGCCTGCCCCTCCGCCGCCGCGGAGGCGGCGTGGGGGATGGAGCCGAGCCGGTCGAGGAGCTCGCCCCGCAGCTCGGCGGCGCGCTCCACGCAGCGCTCGGCGCTGTCCGGCGTGAGCCTGCGCTCCGGCCGGATGTCGGAGAGGCCGCGCCAGACGCCGAGGAAGAGGAGGACGCAGAAGGTCACCGCGACCAGGGCATGGAGGGCCTGGAAGATGCGGCGGTAGACACGGGTCTGCGGGATTTCGGCGCTCACGGCGGGCAACCTTGCGGGCAAAAGGTCCGCCGGTCAACGTCGTTCGCCGATCGGCCCCGTCTCCCGGGCCGATCGGGCGCGGACGCCTGCCGGCGCGGCGGGCCGATCAGGAGCCCTGCTTCGCCTTGAGCAGGCGCGAGAGGCCGCTGCGCATCGCCCGGTAGAACTCGCTGGCGGGGAAGTTCTGGATGCCGTCGCGGTAGGCCTTCTCCGCCTTCTCGGTCTGGCCGAGGGCCTCGTAGGCGCGGGCGAGGAGGAGGTAGCCGTAGTCCTTGTTCTTGCGCCCCTTCGCCTCGTCGACGAAGCGCTGCAGGCTCTGGGCGGCGACGTCGTTCTTGCGGATCTCGAGGGCGGCGGAGCCCAGGTAGAAGTTGTAGTCGGCCGCCTCCGGGTGATCCGGCCAGAGCGCCAGGCCCTTGGAGATGTCCTCCACCGCCTGCGCGTAGTTCTGGCGCAGGTAGGCGGTGCGGCCCGCGTCGAACTTCTCGTCGGCGAGGGCCTGGATGATCGCCCTGCCGCGGTCGTCGAGGGCGCGGGCCTCGAGGCGGGAGAGGCGGGTGCGATCGATCGAGGCGAGGGCCGTGGCCGCCGCCTCGCGCTCCGCCGCGCTGCCCGCCTCCAGCTTGAGGTACGCGGCGAGGGCCGCCTGCGAGGCCTCGCGGGCGCCGGCCAGCTCCTCCTTCGCCGCGGCGGCGGCCCTGGTCGCCTCCTCGGCCTGGGCGCGCAGCGCGGCGTTCTCGCTCCGCGCCTGGGCCACGTAGCCCTGGGCGCCGAGGATGCCGATCAGCGCGGCGAGGGCGGCGAAGGCCAGGTAGGCGACCGCGGAGGAGATCCACTGCTTGCGCTCGAAGGACTCCTGCTTCCTCGCCATCACCTTCAGGTCGGAGCCGAGGTTCTTGAGCAGGTTGTCGTTCTTGATCACGAGGTTGCGCGCCTCGACGATCTCCTTGCGGATGTCCGCGAGCTCCTTCTCCATCCGGCTCTCCGTCGGCTTCTTCCCAGCCCGTGTTGAGAATTTGGAAGTTCACCGCCCAAACGCTCGCAAAGCAAGCGTTTCTTCCCCGGGGCTGGCGGCGGGTCAGAAGCCGCGGGCGGGGATCGGCTCCCAGCGGAAGTAGAGGCCGGCGCGGGCGAGGGCCCCGCCGCCGTCGACGGTGCCGAGGACCGGATCCTCGGCCCGGGCGTGGAGGTAGCCCCCGTCCACCCACAGCCCCAGCGCGTCGGAGAGGTCGGCCTGGAGGCCGGCGGTCGCCTGGAGGGCGAAGGGGGTGTGCTCGCGGTAGCTGGGGCCGTCCACCGTGATCAGGGCCTTGCCCGCGCCCAGGTGGAAGACCGGGCGCACGTCCCAGGCAGGCATGGGCGTCCAGCTCAGGCGGACGAGGAGCGGCGCGCCGAGGAGATCCCAGGTGCCGCCCGCGCCCTTCGCCGAGGCCATCGAGGCGCCGATGTCGATGCCGAGCTCGAGGTCGGCGCTGGGCTTGAAGCCGAAGGCGAGCGCCAGCGCGGGGGCGACCGCCGCGCCGTCGAACCCCTTCGGCTGGGAGGCGAAGCGGGCGGTGGGGAGGATGGCCACCGTGCCCTCGCGGGCGAGGGACTTCGCCGCGCCAGCGGCGGGGGCGAGTAGGAGCGCGGCGGCGGCGAGGCCGCCTGCTGCGCGCGGGACGCCCGTGCTCAACGGATCGCCCCGATCTTGCCGCTGGGGCCGGGGGTCCAGGCGATCACCGGGGCCGGTGCATCGGGCGGGACGGCCGCCGCCTCGGTGGCGGGGGAGGCGATCTGCGGCCGCGGCGGGACGGGAACGGCGCCGGGCGCGGGGCGGGCGGCGGCGGCAGCCATGCGCGCCGCTGCGGGCGGCGGCGGAACCGCGGGGGTCGGCTGCGCAGGCGCGGCAGCGGGCGCAGCGGGAGCAGGCGCGGGCGTTGCTGCCGCCGGTGCGTTCGCCTGCGCCGGCGCGGCGGCGGGCGACGCGGGCGGCGACGCCTGCGTCGCCGCGGCGGCGGGCGCTGCGGGTGCCGTCGCCTGCGTCGTCGCGGCGGCGGGCGATGCGGGTGCCGTCGCCTGCGCCGGCGCGGCAGCGGGCGCTGCGGGTGCCGTCGCATGCGTCGTCGCGGCGGCGGGCGATGCGGGTGCCGTCGCCTGCGTCGTCGCGGCAGCGGGCGCTGCGGGTGCCGTCGCCTGCGTCGTCGCGGCGGCGGGCGACGCGGGTGCCGTCGCCACCTGGGCGGGCGGCGCGTCCTGCGAAGGAGCCGCCTGCACGGGTGCAGCGCGAGCCGCCGCAGCCGAGCGCGCCGCCCCCGCCGCCATCGCCACCGCCTGGTAGCGCTCCGCAGTGGGCGCCGGCGCGCTGGCGGGATCGATCGCGTAGGCGGTGGGATCGAAGCCCCGCCGCGCCAGCTCGCCCTCGAGCAGCTTCACGTAGGCGCGCAGCTCCGCCAGGGACTGCTCGCGCTCCATCAGCCGCCGGTAGAGGTCGATGCGCTTCTCCTTCTCCTCCACGAGATCCTCGTGGAGGCGGAGCAGAGAGCTCATCGCCTTCTCTGCGTAGGAGGCGGGAACCATGGACTCGCGGCCCGCCCCTGGCCTCTCGAGCGCGCGCACCTCGTCGTCGTGGAGCTTGTCGGCGGTCATGGGCGCGAAGGTGCCGCGCCCCCACCCGCGGGTCAAGGAGGAGTGCGCCGGGCGCCCGCTCCCTCGCCGCCGTGCAGCGAGGGGCGCGAAAACGCGGGCCGCGAGGAGCGCGATTGTGTATGACGCCGCCAGCGTATGGAGAGTCGCCCGAACACCCGCGCGCCCCGCGTCACCCTGGTCCTCGCCCTCTGCATGGCGCTCGGCGCCACCGGCTTCTCCCTCGGTCTCGCCGGCGTCCTCTCGTGGAACGAGCCGTTCCCGGAGATGGGCTCGCTGCAGTTCGCGGCATCGCCGGACGAAGCGGAGGCGTGGCGCCGGGTGGAGGCGATCTACCGGGAGGCGCACGCGGCGGCGCTCCGCCAGCACCGCCCCGCGATCAACGCCCTCGCCGGCGTCGACCTCATCTCCTCGGGCGCCCTCCTCTACGGCGCGATCCTCGCGTGGATGCGGAGCAGGAAGGGCCTGGCCGCCCTGCGCACCGGCCTCGTCCTCTCGCAGGCCTACGCCTTCCTCGCCGCGCTGGTGCACACGCGCGTGCAGCTCGGCGTCCTCGACGGGCTGCGGCCGGCCCTCGCCCCCCTCCTCCAGGAGGGCGGGCCGGTGGCGGCGGCTGCGCGGACCATGCAGGAGGCCCAGGCGGGCGCGGTGGCCCTCGCCCCGGCGATCCCCCTCCTCCAGCTGGCGTTCTACTGGTGGGCCCACCGCTGGTCCCGCAGGCAGGCGGTGCGGGAGGCGCTCGCCCCGCTCGCTTCCTAACCGCGCCGCTTCTCCAGCTCCTCGCGGCCGAGCTCCGCCACCACCGTCCTGCAGTGAAGGCAGCGGAGGCCGGGCTCGATCCCGTCGAGGGCGGCGAGGAGCGCCCGCGCCTCCTCCTGCGCCGGCGCCTGGCCGGTGCGCGCGCTGGCGTGGCAGGCGATCACCGCGAGGAGATCGTCCTCCGCCCCGGCGAAGCCGCCGGGGCCCGCGAGCACCCCGGCCAGATCGGAGAGCACCTGCCTGTAGTCCGCTCCCACCAGCGGCGCGGGGACCGCCTTGAGGGCGAAGGTGGTGCCGCCGAAGGGCTCGATCTCGAGGCCGAGCGTGGCGAGCCCCTCGAGGTGGCCGACCAGCGCGCGCGCCTCGCCCACCGCGAGCTCGATGGTGGTGGGAAAGAGGAAGGGCTGCCCCGAAAGCTCGCCCCGCGCCCGCGCGGTGCGGAGCGCCTTCAGCGCGATCCGCTCCTGGGCGGCGTGCTGGTCGAGGACCACCAGATCGCCCGCGGGCGACTCGCACAGGAGAAACGCCCGGGCGAGCTGGCCGATGTAGCGCAGGGAGGCGAAGAAGCCCGGCCCCGCCGCCGCCTCCGCGTCGCCGGCGCGGGGCCACAGGGCGGCGGCCGCCTCCCGCACCTCGAGATCGCTGGCGGGCCCGCGCAGCGCGGCGGCGCGGGCCCGCGCGTGCCAGTCGAGCACCGGCTGCGGCGAGGCCGGCACCTCGTAGGTGCGCTGCTCCCGCTTCGCCTCCTGCTTCTCGCCCTCCGGCTCGAGCCAGGTGGCGGTGCGGAGCGTGTCGCGGATGGAGCGGTAGATCGCGTCGTAGGCGGCGCGGGGATCGGCGAAGCGCACCTCGATCTTCTGGGGATGGACGTTGACGTCCACCTGGCCCGGCGGCAGGTCGAGGAAGAGGACCACGCAGGGGAAGCGCCCCTCCGGCAGAACGTCCGCGTAGGCGCGGCCCACCGCGTGGAGGAGCTGCCGATCCCGCACGAAGCGGCCGTTGACGAAGGTGTAGATCGCCCGGCCCGTGGGGGCGGACCAGGCGGGCGAGGCGATGTGGCCGCGCACGCCGTAGAAGCCGTGCTCCGTCTCCACCGGGAGGAGGTGGGGGAAGACGTCCTTGCCCAGGGCGGCGGCGATCCGCTCGCGCACGTCGGTGCACGCGGGCGACTGGAAGAGGACCCTGCCGCCGGAGCGAAGGGTGAAGCCCACGTCGGGACGCGCCAGGGCGAGGCGGATCAGCGCCTCGGTGGCGTGGCCCGCTTCGGTGTCGGCGCGCTTGAGGAACTTCCGCCGCGCCGGGGTGGCGAAGAAGAGGTCGCGGATGGTGAAGGTGGTGCCACGTGGCGCGCCGGCCGGCTCGCAGCACCTCATCACCCCGCCCTCGACCTCCACCCGCGTCCCTTCCAGCGCGTCGGGCTCCCGGGTGACGAGGGTGAGGCGGCTCACCGAGGCGATGGCCGGGACCGCCTCGCCGCGGAAGCCGAAGGAGGCGATGGAGAAGAGCCCCTCCGCGTCGCGGAGCTTGGAGGTGGCGTGGCGTTCCAGGGAGAGGAGCGCCTCCTCGCGGCTCATCCCGCAGCCGTCGTCCGCCACCTGGATGAGCTGCCTGCCGCCGTCGCGGAGCTCCACCTCGACGCGGCTCGCCCCCGCGTCGATCGAGTTCTCCACCAGCTCCTTCACCACCGAGGCGGGACGCTCCACCACCTCGCCTGCGGCGATCTTGTTGACGACGTCGGAGTCGAGGATGCGGATGCGGGACATGGGCGCGGCAACGTACCATGGGCGCGGGCGAAAGGGCCGTACGGAAGGATGCAACCGGCTCGCCCCTTCGCTTGACGGAGCTTCCCGCGCGACCCTACATACCGCCCCATGGCGGGGAAGAAGCGCAAGGAACGGCGTGCGGCGAGGGTGGCGCCGCGCGTGGTGGCGATCGTCGGCTCGCAGAGCTACCTGGGCAGCGGGCTCGCGGAGCGGCTCGCGAGCGATCCCACCATCGAGCGGGTGGTGGCGGTGGATCTGCGCCCGCCGCGCTCCGTGCCCGCGCGGATGATCTTCCGCCGGGTCGATCTCACCCGCCCCTCCGCCGATCAGGAGCTGGCCGACGTGCTCGCGGTGGAGGCGGTGGACACCATCGTCCACCTCGCCTTCTTCGCCAGCCCGATCCACAACGCCGCCTACGCCCACGAGCTGGAGGCGATCGGCACCCTCCACGTCCTCTCCGCCGCGGCGGCGACGCACGCGGAGCGGCTGGTGGTCCAGTCCACCACCACCGTCTACGGCGCGCACCGCAAGAACCCCGCCCTCCTCACCGAGGAGCACCCGGTGCGCGGCTCGCCGCAGTCCCGCTTCGTCACCGACAAGGTGGAGGCGGAGAAGCAGGTGCTCCGCTGGGCGCGCGAGCACGAGGAGGTGGAGGTCTCCATCCTCCGCTTCGCGCCGGTGGTGGGGCCGTCGGTGAAGAACCTCTTCGAGCGCTACCTCACCCGGCCGGTGGCGCCGGTGGTGGCGGGTTTCGATCCCCTCATCCAGGCGCTCCACCAGGACGACGCCCTCGACGCGTTGGAGCTGGCGGTGCGCAAGGGGCCGCGGGGCGTCTTCAACGTGGCGCCGCACGGCGTGCTCCCGCTGAGCACCGCGCTCCGCCTCTGCGGCGCGCAGCCCCTCCCCCTCCCCGGCCCGCTGGCGGCGGCGGCGCTCCAGGGGCTGCGGGCGGCGGGCATCACCCCCACCCCCGCGTCGATGCTCGACTACCTGCGCTTCGGCTGGGTGGCAGACGGAAGCAAGTTCGAGCGGGCGCTCGGATTCACACCTCGTTACAACACCCGAGAGGCGGTCGTCGCCCTCTCCGAGCGGGCGCGCCGCGCCGCCTGAAGGATCCCGAGATGGCGAAGAAGCCAAGGGCGCTGGGCAACGATCCCTTCCGCAGGGGCGCGGCGATGCGGCCGGCCGCGGGCGAGGCGCCGCAGCGCGACGGGGCCGCGGAGGCGGCGCCGCGCGAGGTGGAGCAGGCGAAGTCCGCCGCCGCGTCGCAGCGTGAGGCGCAGCGGAGCCGCGCCCGGGCGGAGACCGCCGCCGCGCACCGCGACGAGCAGCAGAGCGGCGCCGAAGCGAACGCCGCCGCCGCGTCGCAGCGTGAGGCGCAGCGGAGCCGCGCCCAGGCGACGACCGCCGCCGCGCACCGCGACGAGCAGCAGAGCGGCGCCGAAGCGAACGCCGCCGCCGCGTCGGAGCGCGACGCCAGCGCGGTCGAGGCCGCGCCTGCCCCTGCCGAAGGGGCCGAGGCACGGCCCCGCCCCCGCCGCAGGCCGACCCGCCGCGCGGCCGCGACGGAACGGGAGGCTGCCGCGGCGCTCCCCGCCACCAGGCGCCGCACCACCCCGACCGCCGGCGCCGCGCCGCGCCGGGCCACCCGCCGCAGGGCCCCCGCCCGCGAGGCGATCGAGCTGGCGGGGGACGCGGGCCTCCAGCCCGAGGATCTCGGCGCCTCCGTTGGCGAGCCGGCGGACACGGGCCTCCTCCCCGACCTCTCCCCCGCGCCGCGAGAGCCCGCGGTGGTGGCGGTGCCCAACGTGCCGCCCGCCCCCGCCCACGTGGCGATGGAGCCGCAGCCCGGCCCGCAGCCCCCCCGCGAGCACCACCGCCCGCGCGACGCGGCGAGCGCCGCGCTGGTGGCGCTGCGCCAGCTGGCGGGCCTGCCCGGCGGCGTCCCCTCCTTCGACGTGGACGAGCTGGGCTTCGACCGCAACTTCGAGGAGCAGGTCCGCCCCCTCCTCGACTGGTTCTACGACCGCTGGTTCCGCGTGGAGCTCCACGGCGGCGATCGCCTGCCGCAGAGCGGACCGGTGATCCTCGTCGCCAACCGCGCCGGCGCCATCCCCTGGGACTCGCTGATGCTCTCCCTGGGCTGCAGGCGCCTCGGCCGCGAGGTCCGCCCGCTGGTGGAGGACGACGTCTTCCACTTCCCCTCGCTCGGCGTGCTGATCAACCGCCTCGGCGCGGTGCGCGCCTGTCCGGAGAACGCGGAGCTCCTCCTCTCCCGCGGCGAGGCGGTGGCGGTCTTCCCGGAGGGCGCGAGCGGTTTCGGCAAGCCCTTCCGCGAGCGCTACCGCCTGCAGCGCTTCGGCCGCGGCGGCTTCACCAAGCTCGCCCTGCGCACCGGCGCGCGCATCGTGCCGGTGGCGATCGTCGGCTCGGAGGAGATCCATCCGCTCCTCGCCCGCCTGCCCGGCGGGCCGCTGGGCGTCCCCTTCGTCCCGGTCACGCCGACCTTCCCGCTCCTCGGCCCCGCGGGGCTCCTGCCCCTTCCCGCCAAGTGGCACATCGAGATCGGCGAGCCGGTCGACCTGGGCGGCCACGGGCCAGAGGCGGCGAAGGACGATCCCCTCGTCCTCCGCCTCACCGAGCACGTGCGAAGCACCATCCAGGCGATGCTCGACGAGCGGCTGGCGCAGCGCCGCTCGATCTTCGGCGGCTGATCCCGCCCGCACCAACGAGGCCGGCGCGCAGGAGACGGCGCCGCTCAGATCACGAAGCGCTCGTCCCGCTGCTGGCGCGCCTCGAGACCCTCCACGTACTTCTCGGAGCCGGCGCGCCCCAGCAGCCCCTGGGTGATCTTCTTCGACGCCTCGACGCCCGGCTGATCGAAGGGATCGACGCCGTAGAGGAAGCCGGCGAACGCCGTCGCCGCCTCCCAGAGGAAGAGGAGCTCGCCGACGCCGTGGCCATCGACCCGCGGCAGGCGCAGCGTGAGCGAGGGCCGCCCCGCCTCCGCCAGCGCCGCGGCGGTGCCCACCCGCTCCGCGTCGATGAGCTGGCTCATCCGCTTGCCACCGAGATAGGCGAGCGCGTCCTGCCCGGTCCACGCAGCGGGCAGGACGAGATCCGCCGCGGGCGTCTCCACCGCCACGAAGGTGACGAGCTTGTCCTGCGGCCCCTCCATCAGGAGCTGCAGCATCGAGTGCTGATCGGTGGCGCCCACCGCGCGGATCGGCGTGGGGCCGGTCCGCTCGTTCTTGCCCAGCGACTCCGCCCAGAGCTGCACGTACCAGTCGCCCACGTCCCGCAGCGCGTCGGCGTAGGGGAAGAGCACGTGGATGTTGCGCCCCTTCTTCGTGTCGAAGAGGTGGTGGAGGCCGGCGAGGAGATAGGCGGGGTTCCTGCGCAGCGCGGGCTCCTCGCAGCGCGCGCGCATCGCGTCGGCGCCGGCGCAGACCGCGCGGGCGTCGAGGCCGGCGGCGGCGATCGGCACCAGCCCCACCGCGGTGAGGACGGAGAAGCGGCCGCCCACCTTCGGCGGCACTGGCAGCGTCCGCCACCCCTCCGCCTCGGCGATCTTCCGCAGCGCGCCGCTCGCCGGATCGGTGATCGCCACCACCTGCTCCTTCGTCTTCGCCCCCAGCCGCTCGCGCACCACGAGGAGCTGCGAGAGCGTCTCCGCGGTGCCGCCGGACTTGGTGATGGCGAGGAAGCAGGTCTTCGACAGGTCGAGGAGATCGAGGAGCGCGGCGAAGGTGGCGGGATCGGAGTTGTCGGGGAAGAAGAGGCGCGCCCCCTTCCGCTCCGACGCGGGGCGGAGGTTGTGGAAGGGCCCGCCGAGCGCGGAGACCACCGCCCGGGCGCCGAGCGACGAGCCGCCGATGCCGAGGACCACCACGTTCTCCCAGCGCCGCGCCAGCTCCTCGCCGAGCGCGATGGCGGGATCGCGCACCGCCGCGTCCCCGGGCAGCGACCAGAAGCCGAGGTTCCCCGACGCGCGCAGGCTGGCGAGGCGCTCGTGGGCGGCGCGGGCCGCGGGCTCCAGGGACTCGATCTCCTCGGGCTGCAGGCCGTGGGCGCCGATCCTGCTGGCGAGGACGTCGTTCACGTCGAGGGTGAGGCGGCTCATCGGTGGGATCCTTTCGTGCGCGAGGCCCCACCAGATAGGCACGCGTTCGATCGGTGTAAAGAAGGTGGACGCTCCCGATCGTCGCCGCCCCGACGGAGGCGGCGCCGCCTCCCACGGACGAGGGGGGCGGCGGCGCTGCCGCCTCCCATGGCGCGGGCTACTCCGCCCGCGGCAGGTCGATGGTGGAGAAGGCGCGCAGCACCGCGCCGGGATCGCCCGGGCGCGCGCCCGCGAACGCCACCAGCCCGTCGAGATCGACGTCGAGCCGCAGCGCCTGCACCGAGGCGCTGGCGTCCGCGCCGCGATCGGCGATTCCCGCCGGCACCGGGAGCTGGAAGGTGGCGGTGTCCGCGGCCATCCACACGTGCCAGCGCCTGCCTCCGCCGCCGGTCAGCTGGAGGCGCAGCACGCCGGGATCGCCGGCGGGGCGCGCGCCGCGAACGAAGGTGCGGGTCGACGGCGTCCAGCTCGCCTCCTCCGCCGGGGCGACGAAGGGCGCGCCGCCGAAGTCGATCACCGTGCCGAAGGGGATCGACGCCGCCCGTTCCACCAGGCCGGAGAGGGCAGAGCAGCCGCGCCGATCGGTGGCGGTGCAGCCGCCGCGGGAGAGATCCGCGGCGAGGGCCAGGATCACGTAATCGCTCCCCTCGAGCCCGCCGTGGGCGGGCGCGATCCGGAGGGGCACCTCGCCGTTCGACGCGCCCGAGGGATGATCCACCCTGCCGTCCGGGATCCCGCCGGCGGCGGTGTCGGCGTCGATCCCCGCGGTGATCCCCAGCGGCACCACGCCGCGGTCGGGCACCTCCACGCCGCCGAAGACCACCGCCCCGTCCATCCACGCGCCGCCGACCCGCGGCAGCTCCGGCAGGAGGACGGTGCTGCGCAGGGAGAGGCGCTGCGTCGCCACCAGGTCGAGGCGGGCGAAGCGATCCCAGTCCGGCACGCCGCCGCGCAGCGGATGGAGATCGAAGCGGAGGTCGCGCACCACCGCGCTGCGGAAGCGCTGGAAGTGGGGCAGCAGCCGGGAGAGGAGCTCGCCCGCCTCCAGATCGCCGCCCCCCTCCACCAGCTCGTCGATGGGGAGATCGAGGAGCGGCACGCCGCCGGCGATCCCCCACGCGCTGCGCAGGCCGCAGGTGGCGGCGCGCGCGGGATCGTCGCAGCCGCCCGCCATGCCCAGCGCCTGGTACTCCTGCTTGAACCAGGTGTTGCCCAGGCCGAGGATCACGCCGGAGGGGATGTCGACGTCGTGGGTCGCGCCGATGGTGACGCGGGTGCGCCGCCCCGGCCCGACCAGCAGCGGCACGGAGAGATCGATCAGGTTGCCGGGGATCGACGTCCCCGCGATCCCGGCGTGGACGAAGTCGGGGTGGAAGAGCTCCTCCGGGCCGAAGACGCCGCGGAAGCCGCCCGCCCGATCGTCGGGGACGAGGCGCCGCAGCGGCAGGAGGAGATCGGAGGCGCCGGTGGCCGCCACCGTGATCCAGGCGTAGTCGTCGTGGAAGACGGAGATCGTCCGCGGCGCCGCGGGCACCGCGCCCGCCGCGAAGATCGCCGCGCCGTCCGGGCCGGTGGTGGCGGTGAGGGGCGTGGCGCCGGTCTCGAGCTGCACCAGCGCCCCCTCCAGCGGCAGGCCGCTCACCTCGTCGATCGCCACCACCCGCAGCGCGCCCGCGGCGGGGGCGGCGTGGTTCCACAGCTCCGCCTCGCAGCGCGCGCCGCCGATCGCCGCGGTGATCACCACCCGGCCCGGCGAGGCGCCGCCGCGGGCCACGCCCGCCTCGTCCACCGCCACCCGCTCCGGCGCGCTGGACGTGAACGAGGGCGGCTCGCTCGGGTGGATCACCGCGCCCGCTGCGTCCCGGGCGGTGACGGCGAGGGCGCGCTCCATCCCCTCGCGGATCGCGGCGAAGCGCGGCGCCACGACGCACGACACGGCGGCGTCCGCCGCGGCGGGCTCGACGCAGGCGCCCGCCACGCAGATCCGCCCGCCGTCGCACTCCGCGCTGGCGGAGCAGACGCGCGCGCGGCAGGCGCCGTCGTCGCAGACGCAGCCGAGCGGACCGCACGCCGCCGGATCGCATTCGCCATCGCTGGCGCAGGCGGGAAGGCAGCAGCTCTCGCTGCAGGTGTTCCCGCCGCCGCAGTCGTCGTCCGCGCGGCACGCGGGCGCGCCGAGATCGCAGAAGGGCGCGACACCGTCGTCCCGGTCCTCGAGGGGCCCTTCGTCGGTGCTGCACGCGCCGCCCCACGCCCACGCCGCCGCCGCCAACCAGAGCGCTGCAACCCGACCCATCGTCCGCACCTCCATCCGGACGAGAAGGTGCGGACGGCGGACCCTGCCGTGGAGCGGTAGGAGAAGGGGCGACCGTTCGCCGAGGACGTTGCGCCGCCGCTGTGCAGCGGGTGCGCAAGGACGCGCGGTCAGCCGCCGAGGCCGAGCAGGCGCCGCACGTGCCAGGCGATCTCGGGAAGGACCTCGCCCGCCCTGCCGCGGATCGAGATGGCGGCGATGCGCGTCACCGGCGTCTCCTCGAGGTTGACCTCGATCACCGGCGCGCCCTGCTGCGCCGCGAGCCGGGGCAGCCCCGCCGCGGGCCAGACCTGGGCGGAGGTGCCCGCCACCAGCAGGCTGTGGGAGGCATGGACCGCCTCGATGCTGCGGCGCATCGCCTCCGCGGGGATCTCCTCGCCGAAGAGGACCACCGCCGGCCGGACGATCCCGCCGCAGGCGTGGCGCGGCGCGCGCCCCCTGCGCGCCGCCTCGAGCTGCCGCTCGTCGAGCGGGGGGACCGGCTGGCCGCAGCCCATGCAGACCAGCGACGGACCGCCGTGGTACTCGACCACGTCGGCGCTCCCCGCCGCCTGGTGGAGGCCGTCGATGTTCTGCGTCACCACGGTGCGCAGGACCCCGAGCGTTCCGAGGTCGGCGAGCGCGCGGTGGGCGGCGCCGGGCTTCACCTTCCCCACCAGATCGAAGAGGGAGGCGAAGAAGACCCAGGTCTTGTCCGGGTCGAAGGCGAGCGCCTCCGCCGTGGCGTACTCGTCGGGATCGAACGTCTCCCAGATCCCGCCGGGCGAACGGAAGTCGGGCACCCCCGACTCGACGCTCACCCCCGCCCCGGTGAGGGCCGTCCCCGGCCGGTGGGCCACGAGCAGCTCCGCTGCGCTCCTTGCCATGCCCACTGCCGCCGCACCTCCCGGTGAAACGATCGCACAGCCGCCGCCGCCCCGGTAGCTGCGAAGTTTGACCGGCACCCGCCCCGGCACCTACCGTCGAGGCGATGTTCCGCTGCGTCCTGGCCCTCGCCCTCCTCCTCGCCGTCCCGGTTGCAGCCCCCGCCGCCTACGGGCGGAGCGAGGCCGCCGCGCTCGATCCCCTGGGGACCGAGGTGGCGGCGGCGGTCCGCGCCGTGTGGAAGGAGGCCCCGCAGGTGGACGCCGCCCTCTCCCGCGCCGCCGCGGCGATCGCCGCCGAGGTGGCGGCGGGCCTCCCCCTCGATCAGGCGGTGCGCCCCGAGCCCCTGCGCCTCTCCCTCGCCCGGGCGGGCGCGGTGGCGCCGGAGGTGGGGCCGGTCCTGGTCCGCGCCAACAGCCGCGAGGGCGCCCTGCGGCGGATCCGCGAGCGGCTCGCCGGCGAGCCGCGCACCGAGAAGGTGGGGATCGGCGCGGTGGAACGAGGCGGAACCACCGCGGTGGTGGTCCTGCGCGCGCCCCACCGGGTGGAGCTCGATCCCTTCCCGGTGCAGGTGGCGATCGGCACGCCCCACCGCCTCACCGGCACGCTGATCCAACCGCTGGCCCGGCCCCGCGTCTTCCAGACCCCCCCGAGCGGCGCGCCGGTGGAGCAGCGGACCCACGTGGAGGGGCGGCGCTTCGCCGCGGTGGTCCACTTCGCGAAGAAGGGGCGCTACACCCTCGAGGTGCTGGCGGAGGGGCCCTCCGGCCCCACGGTGGCAGCGATCCTCGAGGTCTGGGCCGGGGAGGCGCCGCCGGACCGGGTGGCGCTCCCACAGGAGGAACCGGAGCCCGCGACGGTCGCCGGGCAGGAGGCCCTCGCCGCCCGCCTCGCCAACGAGCTGCGGCAGAGCCGGGGCCTGCCGCCGCTGCGGATCGATCCGGTGCTGGGGCGGGTGGCGCGGGCCTACGCGGAGGAGCTCCTCCGCACCGGCCACTTCGCCCACCACTCCCCCACCTCCGGCGCCCTGGCCGATCGCCTGCGCAGGGCGGGGTGGGCGTGGCGCGGCGCCGGGGAGAACCTCGCCCAGGCGCCGACGGTGCGCCAGGCCCACCAGTCGACGGTGGCCAGCCCCGGCCACCTGGCCAACCTCGTCCAGCCCGCCTGGACCCACGCGGGCTTCGGGGTGGCCCGCGGCGAGGGGACGGTGGTGCTGGTGCAGGTCTTCGCCGTGCCGGCGGAGTGAACGGGCAAAGAAAAACGCCGGGTCCCTGCGGGAGCCCGGCGTCTCGGAATGTGCGGACGATTTTTTGCTACGCGTAGCGCCGCTGCGTGGCGTACGCTTCCACTCCACCTTCGTAGTCGCCGGCCTGGTGGAAAAGGGGGCAACGGGTGCAGGTAAAGCTGTTCCAGCCGCGCTTCACCGCTTCGTCGAGGCAGTCGTCGTAGTGGGCGCAGAAGAGGTTCCGGTGGTGCTCGACACCGGCGCCCTTGGTGCTCGCCTCGGGGTTGATCGGTCCTGCGAGCTCGGTGGGGAACGGCTTCAGAGTGTTGTTCATAGAGATGCGTACCTCGTCGGCGGTCGCTTCGGTGAGCGATCGCCCCGGCGGTGTGGTTGCCACGGCGCTGTCTGCCCTGGCGACGGCTGCCCCTGACGGGCCCGGGAACGAGTGGGCGGCCGGCAAATCGCGGCGGAATCTAAGAGAGGGGCCCATCGGTGTCAACCTGGCCCCCGAACGGGCGAGCGAGGCCTCTCCGGCTCCCGCTTGAGCCCCTGATTCCGCGGATTTAGGATGGGTCGGTGTCCCGCCATCCCCCACGTCCCCTTCGCCTGATCGTCTGCGGCCTCGCCGCTTTCGTGCTTTCCGGCTCTCCTTCTCCCGCCGGTGCGACCCCTGCACCGACCAGCGGAGGGAACAGCGAGCCCCCCGCAAACCATCCCGGCGCTCCCGCTTTGCGGGCGCAGGCCGCGGCGCGGCTGGCGGCGGGCGATCCCGCCGGCGCCATCGCCGCCTGCGGCCCGCTCCTCCGGCAGGAGGACGAGGCGGGCTGCCGGCTGATCGCCGGCGCCGCCCACCTGGTGGACCACCGGTGGGAGGAGGCGCGGGCGGCCCTCGCCCCCGCCCGCGGCAGGCTCGGCCCGTTGGAGCCCTGGGGCGCGCTCCTCCTCGGCGAGGCGCTCGCCGGCGCGGGCCGGTCCGCGGAAGCGCTCCAGCTGCTCGACGAGGCGGCTGCCGCCGATCCCGACGGCCCGCTGGGCAGGCGGGCGGAGGTCCCCGCCGCCCTGGCCCTCGCCCACGCGGGCAGGCTCGACGAGGCGCGGCAGCGGCTCGAGGCGCTCCTCGCCGCCCAGCGCGGCCCGGCCGCCGAGCTCCGCCTCGCCCTGGCCCGCGCCCTGGCGGCGGCGGGGGAGAAGAAGGAAGCGGTCGAGCAGTACCGGCGGATCTGGCGCGAGCACCCCGACCTCCCCGAGGCGGAACACGCGGCGCGGGCGCTGGCGGCGCTGGGCGTCGTGCCCGCGGCCGACGCGGCGGATCGGATCGCCCGCGCCGATCGCCTGGTGGCGCGGGGTCACGCGGCCCGGGCGCTGCGCGAGCTGGAGGGGCTGGCGGTGGAGGGGCGCGGGGAGGATCTGGCGCTCCTGCGCGCCAGGGCCCTGAGCGGCGCGGACCGCAAGGCGGAGGCAGAGGAGGTGCTCGCCCCCGCCCTGCGCCGGGAGGCGCCCGCGCCGGTGCGCACCCAGGCCCTCGAGCTGGCGGCGCGGCTGGCGATGCGCCGGGGCGACGTGGACGCGGCGCTGGGCCACCTGCGCCGCCTGGAGAAGGAGGCGTCCGGCGCCGCCGCCCGCGAGGCGGCCTTCCTCGCCGCCTTCTTCCTCTACGACGCGGGCCGCTTCGCCGAGGCGGAAGCCGCCTTCCGCGCCTTCGCCGCGAAATACCGGAGCGGCAGCCGCGCGGACGAGGCGGTCTGGTACACCGCGTGGACGCTCTACAAGCAGGGGAAGCGCGAGGCGGCGGCGAAGGAACTGGCCGCCCTGGAGCAGCGCTTCCCCCGCTCCTCGCTGGTCGATCAGGCGATCTACTGGCGCGCCCGCGCCCTCGAGGCGGCTCGGCCCGCCGCCGCGGAGAAGCTCTACCGGCGGGTGATCGATCGCGATCCCGCCGGCTGGTACGCCCTGCTCGCCCGGCAGCGTCTCGGCGGAAAGGCGCCTCCCTTCCGCCTCGACGCGGTGCCCCTCGCCGGCGGCGCGAAGAGGGCGCGGGCGAAGCAGCCGGCGCTGGTCGCCGCCCGGCTGGCGCGGGCGGAGGCGCTCTACGCCGCCGGGCTGATCGAGGAGGGGGGCGCGGAGCTCGACGCGGCCATCGCCGGGCGCAGGGACACCGGGCTCCTCGCCGCTGCGGCGGAGCTGGCGCGGGGCGCGGGGGATCACCACCGCGCCTGGCAGCTCGGCCTCTACCGCCTCGGCGGCCTGCGCGGCGCCGCCGACCTCGCCTTCCCGCAGGCCTTCGCCGAAGAGGTGCGGGAGGCGGCGCGCCGCTTCGGCGTCGATCCCCACTTCGTCTGGTCGATCATGCGGCAGGAGAGCGGCTTCCGCCCCAGGGTGCGCTCCCCCGCGGCGGCGGTGGGGCTGATGCAGCTCCTGCCCACCACCGCGGAGCGGATCGCCGGGCTGCTGCAGCGGCCGGCGGACGAGGCGAAGCGCCTCGAGGATCCGCGGATCAACGTCACCTTCGGCACCTGGTACCTGGGCGCGCTCCTCGACCGCTTCGAGGGATCGGTGGCGCTCGCCGCCGCGGCGTACAACGCCGGTCCACCCGCGGTGGCGCGGTGGATGGCGGAGCCCGCGCGCAGGGACCTGCCCCTCGACGAGTTCGTGGAGTCGATCCCGTTCCGGGAGACGCGCCACTACGTGAAGCGCGTCGTCGGCAACCTGCAGACCTACCGGCTGATCCACGGGGGCGAGCCGGTGCGGCTGCCCGCCACCCTCCCCGCGCTCAAGCCGGGCGTGGAGTTCTGACGGCGATCAATGGGTGGCCGCCGCCCGCGGGCGGCTCTTCCACAGCAGCCGCTGGGCGATCGCCTCGCGGTACTCGTCGAGGGCGGCGAGCCCCTCGAGGCGGACCCGGTCGTCGAGGACCACCGCGGGCGTGGAGCGGAGCTGGAGCTCCCGGGCCTGCTGCCGGTCCCGCGCCACGTCGCGGCCGTGGACGCCGGACTCCAGCGCCTTGAGCAGATCGAGCCACGGCAGCCCGTGCTCCCGCGCCGCGTCGGCGAGCACCATGGGATCGCCCACGTCCTCGCCGTGCTCGAGGTACCGCGAGGAGATCTCCACGTAGAGCCGCCACGCCTGCATGTCGCCCGCCGCCTGCTGCGCCCACTTCACCGCGGCGAGCGGCACCAGCGAGGAGACCACCCGCAGGCGCCCCTCGCGGAAGGCCTCCATCCCCACGTCGAGGTTCTCGCCGCCGGTGAGGAAGGAGGCCTCCTCGAGGCGGCGGGCGAGGATCATCCGCGCCCCCTCGCGGGAGCCTGCCGCCCGCTCGAGCTGGCCGGGATCGGGGACGAGCGGGAGCGCGCGCAGCCGGAGCAGCGCAGCGCCCTCGAACTCGCCCACCGCCTCCCGCACGCGCCGGGCAGCGATGAGGCTGAAGGGACACAGCGCGTCCACGTAGAGTTCGACCAGCAGCGGCACGCCCAAAACCCACCTCCGTTCGACGGAAGGTGGGCGCTGCCCTGCGGGCGGGCAAGCGGGGTCCCGGCGGCCGGGACCCCGCAGGACGCCTCAGGTGAGGCGCTTGCGCATCTCCACGTGCGGGATCCCCGCCTCGTCGAAGATCGGGCTGGCGTCCTCGTAGCCCATCGCCTCGTAGAAGCCGTGGGCGTAGACCTGGGCATGGAGCAGGAGGCCGTCGAGGCCGCGCCTGCGCGCCTCCGCCTCGAGCGCCTCGAGGATCCGGGAGCCGACCTTGTGGCGGCGGTGGGAGACCAGCACCGCCATGCGGCCGATCTGCCCCCAGCGCCCGGTCTCCCCGGGCGGCGGCTCGCGCTTCTCCACCAGCCGTCCGGTGCCGATCGCATGGCCGCCCACCTGGGCGAGCACGTGGTAGGCGGTGGGGTCCTCGTCGTCGCGCTCGATCTCGCGGGGGACCTGCTGCTCCTCGATGAAGACCACCTCGCGGATGGCGAGGGCCGCGGCGAAGTCACCGGGTCCGTCGACCGGGATGATCTCCACGTCGGGTTCGCGCTCGGGCACCACTCGAACCTCCTGATTGCGGTGCGGAAGAGAGTCTAATAGCAAACCGGGGTCCGCTGCACGCAGCGCCGTGGTGTACAGTATCTTCGAGCATTCGGCGCTCCAAAGATGACGGCACCACCGTCGGAGTTTCGCTTGGCCAACCCCTCCGCCCCCGCGCTCGACGACATCCAGCAGGTCGTCCAGTCCCTGCGGCGCATCACCAAGTCCATCCACGAGTTCTCCAAGGCGGTCGATCGCGAGTTCGGCATCACCGGGCCCCAGCTCTGGGCGATGCGGACGATCAACGAGCTGGGGGGCTGCTCGGCGGGCGATCTCGCCGCCCGGCTCTGCGTTCACCCCAGCACCGTGACCGGGGTGATCCAGCGGCTGGAGGAGAAGAAGCTGATCGACCGGCAGAAGCGGAGCGACGACAGGCGCGCGGTGGTCCTCACCCTCACGCCCGCGGGCAGGAAGCTGCTGGAGCGGGCGCCGCATCCGGCGCAGGGGCAGCTCGTCGCCGCCCTCAAGCAGATGCCCCCCGAGGACGTGGCCAGGCTGCGCGCGATGCTCTCGCAGATCGTCGACGCGATGGAGCTGGGCAACGTGAGCGCCCGCTTCTTCTTCAGCGACGACTGATCGGCATTCCCCGCCTTCGGACCGCGCGCTACCGCCTGCGCCAGCGGCTCCTGCGATCGGGCCCCCGGTAGGAGAGGAGCCCGATCCCCGCGCGCGCCGGATCCTCGTACGGGGGATCCTCCAGCCACGGGTTGCGCTCGGGAACGTAGCCCCCGCCGCGCTCGTCCCGGCGGAAATCCCAGCCGGAGCCCGATGCGATGTGGGTGGGATCCACCCGCTGCACATCGTCGGACCAGATCACCTCGTCGGGCAGCACGCCCTGCGTCGCGTCGACCATTGCCGATCCTCCCCGGGTGAAGTGGGGCTCCAGCAGCTGGCGCGACAAGGAACCTGCGGACGGCCGGGCGCTCGCGGCGCGCCTACGGCGCCTCGAACATCGGGCTGGGATCGATCCCCAGCACCTCGAGCAGGGGGAGCGTGGGCAGGCCGTTCGCCTCCAGCCCGTAGGAGCGCTGGACCCAGCGGATCGCCGCCTCGTCGTCGGGGCCCAGCTTGCCGTCGGAGCCGCGGAGGAGGAGCGAGCGGGCCTGCAGCGCCTCCTCCAGGGCGACGATCAGCTCGCGGGGCAGGAGCGCCCATCCCCCCGCGCGGCGGGCCTCGAGGAGGATGGCGAAGGCCTCCCGCCGGGCAGAGCCCAGGGCGCCCTCCGCCCGGCTCGCCGCCTGCTCCGCCCCGCGCAGGTCGGCGTCCAGGATCCGGGCGGCCTCCGCTTCCGCCGCCCGCACCTCCGCCCCCGGCGCCGGCGCCCCGCCCGCGGGCCGATCCCCCGCGGTCTCCGCCGGGACGGCGCCCACCAGCCCCGCCACCTCCTCCGCGGCGGAGGTGGTGCCGATGGCGAGGAGCCGGGCAGCGGCCGCGCGGGCCTCCGCCAGCGCGCCGGGCGGTGGCTGGGGGAGCGCGGGCACCTCCTCGCGCTGGAGGATCTGGGCGGCGGTGGGCCCCTCCGGCGCCGGCAGCTCCTCCTGTGCCGGCGGCCGGTCGGGCCAGGCGGCGAGGTTGCCCAGCCCCAGCGCCGCCGCGGTCCGCGCGTCGAGGTTGCCGGTGACCGGCAGCTCGTGGAGGCGCTGGTACTGGGCGATCGAGACCCGGACCGCGGGGGTGAGGACGCCCGTCTCGGGGCCGAAGTAGAGCCCCTCCGCCTCGAGCCGGCGCTGCGCCTCGGCCACGGCGGCGGCGGGGGGCGGCGGAACCTGCTCCTCCACCACCGTGATCCCCTCGGGCACGCGCGCCTGGCGTCCGGCGCAGGCGGCGAGGAGGAGGAGCGCGAGAGCCGACGTCTTCCACGGACGCACCGGCGAACGTTATCCACGCCCGGGGCTGGCGTCCCGCGCCGCCGTGCGCAAGCTCCCCGGCGTGACGAGCGCGGGCGCCATGCGAGGGAGGACGGTTGCGGCAGCGCTCGCCGCCCTGCTCCTCTGCGCCGCCGCCCCCGCCCGCGCCCTGGAGCCGGCGCCGATCGACGCGGGCCGCACCGCGCTGGCGGCCGGGCTGGGGCTGCCGGTCCACTTCGCGGCGGTGGTGGGCGTCCTCGCCTTCTCCTGCTCGGGAGAGGTGATCGAGGCGCGCTGCGGCCGCACCATCGAGGGCGCGGACGGCGCCCGCGCCGCCACGTACCTCCTCCTCGCCACCCTCCCCCCGCTCGCCTCCGGCACGGTGGTCTGGGCGCTGGGCGACGACGAGGCGGCCCCCTCCTCCCTGCCGTGGACCCTGGCGGGCGGGGCGGCGGGCCAGCTCCTCGGCTTCGGCCTCGCCCTGGCGCTGGACAGCGAGGCGGTGGCGTTCCTCTCCCTCACCGCCTTCCCGGTGGCAGGGGAGACGGCGGCGCTCCTCCTCACCCGCACCGCCGGCGCCGGCGGCGGCGCCCGGACGACGGAGGGGCCCCCCGCCCTGCGCGCGCTGGCGCCCGGCATCGGCAGGCCGGCGCCGCGGGAGGCGCTGCTGGTCCCGGTGGCGCAGGCGCGGTTCTAGGGCCGCCGCTCCGCGGGAGGTGGCACAGACGCAGCGCGGGATCGCGCGCGCCAGCCCGGCGCGGCGGGCGCGCGCGACACTGGCGACCCCGCGCGCCATGGTGCAAGGTGGCGCGCGATGGATGCTTCCTGGCTCGGCCTCGCAGCGGCGCTGCTCCTCGTCTTCGCCAACGGCTTCTTCGTCGCCACCGAGTTCGCGATCGTCAAGATCCGTGCGACCCGCCTCGACGAGCTGGCGCGCGCCGGCGAGCGGCGGGCGGAGACGGCGCGGGTGGTGATCAACCACCTCGACGAATACCTTTCCGCCACGCAGCTCGGCATCACCCTCGCGTCGCTCGGCCTCGGCTGGCTGGGCGAGCCCGCCTTCGCCCACCTGGTGGAGCCGCTGGTCCTCGCCCTCGGCCTGCCGGGCGTCAGCGCCCACGCCGTCTCCATCGCCGCCGCCTTCACCATCATCACCTTCCTCCACATCGTCTTCGGCGAGCTGGCGCCCAAGAGCCTCGCCATCCAGCGCCCCGAGGGCGTGACCATGGCGGTGGCGGCGCCGATGCGCTTCTTCCGCGTCCTCTTCTACCCCTTCATCTGGTCCCTCAACGGGATGGCGGCGTGGGCGCTGCGCCTCTTCGGCCTTCAGCCCGCGAGCGAGACCGAGCTGGGCCACAGCGAGGAGGAGCTCCGCCTCATCGTCTCGGCGATGCGCACCACCGGCGGCGTCCCCCGCGATCGGCTCGACATGCTCGAGCGCACGCTGCGCCTGCCGCAGCGCACCGCCCGCGACCTGATGGTGGCCCGCGGCGACATCGTCTACTTCCGCACCGACATGGCGCCGGAGGAGCGGCGCGACCTCGCGGTGCGGACCGGCCACACGCGGTACCCGGTGGTGGACGAGGATCTCGACAACGTGATCGGCATCCTCAACCTCAAGGACCTGTTCCTGCGCGGCGGCGAGGTGCCGCGCTCGGGGCCGCAGCTCCGCGAGGTGCTGCGCGAGCCGCTCTACGTGCCGGAGACGATGCACGCCGACGTCCTCCTGCGCGAGTTCCGCCGCAAGCGCCAGCACATGGCGATCGTGGTGGACGAGTACGGCGGCACCGCGGGGCTGGTGACGGTGGAGGACGTGGTGGCGGCGGTGCTGGGCGAGCTGCAGGACGAGTTCGCCACCTGGGGCCCGTCGATCGTCGCCCTGCCCGCCGGCGCCTTCGCGGTCGACCCCGCCACGCCGCTGGAGGACTTCGCCCGCCACTTCGGCGTGGAGATCGAGGAGAGCGAGGTCTCCACCGTGGGCGGGCTGATCATGGTCCGGCTCGACCGCGTGCCCACCGCCGGCGACAAGGTGCAGATCGGCCCGGTGGAGCTGACCGTGGAGGAGATGAAGGGGCCGCGGATCGTGCGCATCTCCGCGCGGCGGCAGGCGGTCGGCCGCCCGGTGCGCCAGCCGTGACCGCGGCGCTCGAAGCGCTGCTGGTCCGCACCAGCCGCACCTTCGCCCTCTCCATCCCGCTCCTGCCCGCGCCGCTGCGGGAGCAGGTGACGGTGGCCTACCTCCTCTTCCGCGTGGCGGACACGCTGGAGGACGGCTTCCGCTGGGAGCGCGACCGCCGGCTCGCCGCGCTCGACGACTACTGCGCGGCGCTGCGGGGCGAGGGCGATCCGATGGCGCTGGCCGCCGCCTGGCGGGTGGCGCCGCCCTGCAACCACCCCGGCTACCTGGAGCTTCTCGACGCCCTCCCCGCGCTCCTGGGCGCCTTCGCCGCCCTCGATCCATCGGCCGGGCGGCGGATTGCCGCCGACGCGCTCCGCACCGCGGAGGGGATGCGCGCCTTCGTCGCCCGGGCGAGCGGCGACGGAGCGCTCGCGCTGCGGGATCGCGACGACCTGCGCAACTACTGCTACGTGGTGGCGGGGATCGTGGGGGAGCTCCTCACCGCCCTCTTCCAGCCCGGCGCCGGCGCCGCGCAGATCGAGCGGGCGGTGCGCTTCGGCGAGGGGCTCCAGCTGGTCAACATCCTCAAGGACGCGGCGGGCGACGCGGCGGAGGGGCGGGTCTTCCTCCCGCCGGGCCTCGATCGCGCGGAGGTCTTCGCCCTCGCCCGCGCCGATCTGGTGGAGGCGCGCCGGTACGTGGAGGCGCTGCGGGCGGCGGGCGCCCACCGGGGCGTGGTCGCCTTCTGCGCCCTGCCGGCGCTGCTGGCGGAAGCGACGCTCGATCGCGTGGAGCGCTGCGGCGCCGGGGCGAAGCTCGACCGCGCCCGGGTGGCGGCGATCGCCGCGCGCCTCGACGAGGCGCTCGCCGATGGCGGGGCGATCTTCTAGGCCTTGCCACCGGTGACGAAGGTGGTGCCCGCCGGGTAGGAGCCCGGGCCGCCGTCCTGCATCGACTCCAGCGGCTTCTCCTGCCGCTCCACCAGGAAGGCCTGCTTGGCGAAGGCCTCGAAGCCGCAGGCGGCGGCGAAGATCAGGCCGTCGGCGCCGTAGCGCCACGCCCCCTCGCGGAAGAAGTACTTGAGGAAGCGCCCCAGCGACGATCCCAGCAGCGGGAGCATGCCGCCGCGCCGCCCGCCCGCCTTGTCGAGCGCCGCCACGATCAGGCTGCGGTTGACGTTCTTGCGGAGCATGGTGGCCACGTCGGGGAGCGGCTCGTGCTCGAGGAAGGCGCCCTCCAGCACCTCCACCCGCAGCCCCGCGGTGTCGAGGGGAGAGTGGGGGTTGTCGGTCACCACCCAGCGGCACTTCTCCGCCCGCACCAGGCGCGGGTGCTTCGTCCAGAACGCGCCGCGCAGCGTCCGCGGGTAGGGATTGCGCCGGCGGATCTCGTAGACGTCGGGCGCGTCGGGGCGGCGGATCGCGGCGCGGATCGCCTCCGCCAGCGCCGGGGTGACGTACTCGTCCGCGTCCATGGTGAGGATCCAGCGGCCGGTGGCCCGATCCTTCCCATACTGGCGCTGCGCCGCGAAGGTGGTGTGCCGGTGCTGGAACGCCCGCACGTCCTTCCGCTCCTGGAGCAGCTCCCAGGTGCCGTCGGTGGAGCAGTCGTCCACCACCACGATCTCGTCGCAGAAGGCGAGCGCGTCGAGACAGCGGCCGATCACCCGCTTCTCGTTGAAGCACATCACCACCGCGGACAGCTCGACCTGCTCGGACATCCGTGGTTCCTCCGGTCGCCCCCGCTCATACCGGAGAGGCGGCGCGCGCGGAAGCCCCGGCGCGTCCCGCCAGGCAGGCGAGCGGCCGGGGCCACGGGCGGCAGCCGCTGCCGCCGGGAGGATCAGTCGATCGAGTCCTCGAGCTCCGAGGCGAGCAGGCGCAGGGAGTTGCCCGCCTCGGTCACGGCGACGATCGCCCGCAGCGCGCCCTCGGTGGCCTCCTGCTGCTGCAGCGTCGCCACGCCGATCTCGCTCGCGGCGCCGTTGGTCTCCTCGACGCAGGCGAGGATCTCGTTGAGCGAGACGGTCGCCGCCAGCCCGAGCTCCTCCGCGTCGATGGCCACGTCGCGGTTCCGCTCCGAGGCCTGCAGCGCCGCATCGGTCGCCTCGCGGGTCTGCTCGAGCAGCGTGCGGATCCCCTGGGTGCGGCTGGCGACGTTCTCCGCGAGCCGCCGCATCTCCGCGGCGATCACCTGCAGGCCCCTGCCCGCCTCCCCGGCCCGCGCCCCTTCGAGCGCGGCGTTGAGGGCGAGCAGATCGACGCGGTCGGAGAGCTCGTCGATCACCTCCACCGCCTGGCCGATCGCCGCCACCTGCTGCGCCAGCTTGGAGAGCGCCTCGTGCACCGCCGCGGCGTTCTCGTGGATCCGCTCCAGCCCGCGCACCATGCCGGCGGTGGCCTGCTCGCCGATCCTCGCCTGCTCGAGCGTGCGTGCGGCCGCGCCCGAGACGCGGCCCGCGCTCGAGGCGATCTCGTGGGAGGCCGCCTCGAGCTCGCGCATCGTCGCCGCGAGGGCGTGGAGCTCCGCCGCGTGGTTGCCCAGCGCCTCCCGGTTGCGCCGCGCCAGTTCGCGCAGCGCCGAGGGCGCCTCCGATGCCTTCCTCATTCGTCTCCGCCTCTGGCTACGCCTGCGCGCGCCTCCGCCGGCCGAACTCCTCGAGCTTCCGCACCAGGACCTCCGGGTCGGCGCTCTTGGAGATCCAGCCATCCGCTTCCACGGTCTGGGCGAGGCTCCGTAGCATGCTCTCGTCGTTGGCGGAATAGAGGACGAACTGGGTGCCCGGTGGCGCGTGGCGGCGGGCGACCCCGAGGACGCGGTCCCCCGTCAGCTTGTCCATGTTGACGTCGAGCAGGACCACGTCCGGCTTCTCGTGGCGCACCTGGTTGGAAACGCCCAGGGGCGAGTTGCAGGCGATCACCTCGACGCCGTAGCTCGCGAGGAGACGCTGCACCATGGTGAGGTGGAGCTCGTCGTCGTCGACGATGAGCACCCGCAACTTCTCAGCCGACATTCTGGAGCCTCCTGGCTAGATGGCGGCCGATCGCGTCGAGCAGCAGATCGCGATCCACCGGCTTGGTGAGGTAGTCGTCGCAGCCCGCCTCCCGCGCCCGCGCCTGGTCCTCGCGGCTGGCGTGGGCGGTGAGGGCGAGGACGGGGATCTCCTTCGTCTGCGCGTCGGCCTTGATCCGCCGCGTCGCCTCCCAGCCGTCCATCCGCGGCAGGGAGAGATCCATGAGGATCAGCTCCGGCTTGTCGCGCCGCGCGCGCTCCACGCCGTGCTCGCCGTCCTCCGCCTCGATCACCTCGTACATCCCCTGGAGGTAGCGGCGGACCACGTCGCGGTTCTGTGGCGAGTCCTCCACGTAGAGGATCCGCGACAGCTTGCCGGCGCGCTCGCGCTGCCGCTCGGCCACGGTGCGCCGGGCCTCCGCCACCACCTGGTCGATGGAGCGGCCGCCCTTCTTGACCACCGAAGCCATGCCGTCGCGCAGGGTCTGCTCCTCGATCGGGCTCAGGGTCTTGCCGGTGAGGACCACCACCGGCACCTGGAGCCCTTCGGAGCGGGCCTGCTCGAGGACCTCGAAGCCGTTGCGGCCGGGCATCATCAGGTCGAGGATCACCAGCGAGGGGGGCGAGACCCGCAGGCGCAGGAGGGCCTCGTCGCCGGTGGCGGCCTGGGTGACGGAGAAGCCCGCCGCCTCGAGGTTGCGGGCGACCAGCGCGCGGGTGTCCGCGTCGTCGTCCACCACCAGCACCTCGCCGCCGGTGCCGCGGGCCACCAGCCGGCCCACCACCGAGACGAGCCGCTGCGGCTCCACCGGCTTGACCAGGTACTCCACCGCGCCGAGGGAGAAGCCGCGGGCGCGGTGCTCCTCCACCGACAGGAGGACCACCGGGATCGACGCCAGCGCGCTGTCGGACTTGAGCTCCGAGAGGACGCTCCAGCCGTCGAGGCGCGGCAGGTGGAGGTCGAGGATCACCGCCGACGGACGGTAGGCCCGGGCGAGCTGCAGCGCCTCGATGCCGTCCGAGGCGAGGAGGACCTCGAAGCCCTCCGCCTCCAGCTCGCCGCGGAGGAGCTGGTGGATCAGCGGATCGTCGTCCACCACCAGCACCCGCGGCGCCGCCTCCGCCACCGGCACGGTGGCGGGCGCCAGCGGCGTCGGCTTGGCGGTGACCCCGTGGGCGAGGCCCGGCAGGTGGACGGTGAAGGCGGTGCCGCGGCCCAGGGTCGACTGGACCTCGATGCGACCGCCGAGCAGCCGGGTCAGCTCGCGCACGATGGCGAGACCGAGGCCGGTGCCGCCCACCTTGCGGGTGCTCGAGCCGTCCACCTGGCGGAACTTCTCGAAGACGTAGGGGAGCTGATCGGCGGGGATGCCCACGCCGGTGTCCTCCACCGTGATCCGGATCCCGTCCTCTCCCTCGGCGGTGATGTCGAGCACCACCTCGCCGGTCTCGGTGAACTTGGCGGCGTTGGAGAGGAGGTTGAGCATGATCTGGCGGAGCTTGAGCCCGTCGGACTCCACCCGCGAGACGCTGGGCTGCACCCGGGCGATCAGCTCCACCGGCTTGCCCTTGAGGTACTCGCGGACCGTGGCGGTACACTCGTCCACCAGCCCCTCGAGATCCACCTCCTCCTTCACCACGTCGACGACGCCCGACTCGATCTTCGAGAGGTCGAGGATGTCGTTGATCAGGGCGAGGAGCGTGCGGGCGTTGGCCTTGATCACGCCGAGATCGCGGCGGCCGTGCGGCGTGAGGCGCTGCCCCTCCTCGCGGCCGAGGAGGTCGGCGTAGCCGATGATGCCGTTGAGCGGCGTGCGGATCTCGTGGGAGAAGTTGGCGAGGAACTCGCTGCGCAGCCGCGCCTCGGTCTCCAGCGCGCGGCTCTTCTCCTCGGCGAGGCGCTTGGCCTGGGCGAGCTCGGTGGCAAAGCGATCGAGGTCCTCGTTCTGCTGCCGGATGATCTCCATCTGGAGGGCGCGCTGCTGGTAGCTCGCCAGCGAGCGGGCGGAGAGCGCCTGGTTCTTCTCCACCTCGCGCAGGCTCTTCTCCAGCTCGCGGTTCGCCTCCTCGAGCATCTGGTGCTGCGCCTTGACCTGCTCCTCCGCCTTCTTCCGCTCGGTGACGTCCTCGGTGATCCCGAGCACCCACCGCGCCTTCCCCTCGGCGTCGAAGATCGGCACCTTCTTGGTGGAGAAGATCCGGTCCTCGCCGTCGACGCCGGTGCGCGCCACCTCCTCGAAGGCGAGCGGCTGTCCGCTCTCGAGGACGCTCCTGTCGATCTTGACGAAGGAATCGGCCTGCTCCTTCGGGAAGTAGTCGTGGTCGAGCTTGCCGATCAGCCACTCCTTCGTGGTGTTGAAGGCGTCGGCGAAGGTCTTGTTGGCGACCTGGAGCCGCAGCTCCTCCGCGTCCTTGACGAAGAGAACGTAGGGAATGCTGTCGAGGACCGCCTCGAGCAGCATGATCCGCTCGCGGAGCTGATCCGGCGTCGCGTCCGGATAGACGTGCGCAACCGAGGAGTTCATTCGTTCGACCCGAAAGCGAGGACGGTGAGCGTCGTGTTGATGTGGAAGCCCGAGTACATCTCGAAGTAGCAGTTGAAGCCGACCGCGGGGGGACCGGCGCGGAACGCCTCCGAGAGGGCGCTGGCCTGGCCCATCGACTGCGCGAACCACATGCGGCCGCTGCAGTGGAAGTAGAGCGCCGCCTGCGGATTGCGCACGCGCATCGGCATCTCGTGCTCGAGGAAGCGGCGGGTGAGCTCGGCCATGTCGCCTACCTGCATCAGCTCCAGCTCGGTGTCTTCCTGCATCAGGTTGGCGAAGAGGATCGAGCCGTCGGGCATCACCTTCCACGGCGCGCGGATGAAGTACTCGCGTCCCACCTTGAGGGCGGTGGGACGGGCGGCGAAGCCGTGGGGCTTGCCGAACTCGAGGTCCTCCACCTCCACGCCGAGGAGCTCCGCGTAGCGGGCGGCGGCGGGCTTGCCGTCGATCTCCAGCACCCGCTTGCAGGTGGCGTCGGTCTTGGTGACCCGGATCATCTGCCCGGTGGGCAGGTACCAGTGGGAGCGCAGCGCCGCCCAGGGGGCGTCGGTGCGGATCAGCGCCACCAGCACCGCGTCGCCCACCACCTCGCCATCCATGTGGATCAGCGACGACTGCTGGGCGGTGTCGCCGGCGCCGCCGCCGACGAGGATCAGCGCCTGGTTGCGCTCCAGCACGCCGAGGAGCAGCTCCTCCTTCTTGTGCTGGAAGGCGTCGTCGATCACCAGGCCGACGTACTTGCGGGGATCGATGTCCGCGGGGCGGATGCCCAGCTCCGAGCAGGCCCGCTCGATGGCGCGGCTGCCGGCGCCGATCGCGTCGGAGGAAAGGCCGGCGCCGAGACCCAGCCCCACCTCGAGGTCGCCCACCAGGGCGCCCACCACCACGGCGCCTGCGTGGATGCCGTCCTTGTCGATCTCGCCGCCGGTGGTGGCGCCGATGAGGCGGCAGTCGGCGGGGAGGCGCTCGCGGAGGGCGCGGTTGAGCGCCGCCGCGTCGCGCTCGCGGGCGTGGTAGAGGGTGACGAGCTTCGGCTTCACGTCGCCGAGCTGGGCGGCGATCGCCTCCGCTGCGCGGACCGGATCGGTTTCGTGGGTACGTGCGCTGTAGAGCTGGACCTTGGCCATCGGTGATTCCCCTGGCGGCCCCGGCGGGGCCTTCGCTCCGCCCGTGGCGGAGCTGCCGCAAAGAGATGGGCGCGCCGGCGGGCGCGCGGGCGCCCCACCCGGCCCGCCGCTGCGGACCGGGTGGAGCGCGTCGGGATCAGAGCCTCGACCCCGGGTGCGTGCGGTGGCAGCTGTCGGTGCAGGAGACGAACGACTCCGCGCCGCCGCCGACGTACATGCTCTCGATCGGACCGAAGGTGTCCGCGTGCCACTGCGGGTAGCTGTTGTGGCACGAGAGGCACGCCGCCTTGCTCACCCGCTGGATGCTCTCCTTGCTCAGGTGGCAGGTTCTGCAGTTCTCGAGGGGCGCGTCGAAGCGCTCCGAGCGCGAGTGGATGAAGTGGGTGCGGACCACGATCGGCCCCTCGAGCTCGAAGCTGAGCGGCGCGTGGCAACCGGCGCAGGCGGCACGGTTGGCGTTGGCGTGGAGCACCTTGGTCAGCTCGCCGCCGTTGTTGTGGCAGTTCTGGCAGTTGCCGGTGCCGAGGTGCGGCACCGTGCGCTGCGTGGTGCCCACCTGGATCTCGATGTTGGTGGTGGCGGGGATGTCCTCGCCCATGTAGACGCGACGGCCCTTCACCGTGACGATGTACGTACCCGGCTGCGCGTTCTCCGGGAGGTGGAAGGTGACCAGGTCGGTCGAGGGGAGATCCCAGAGGCCGAGCTCGGGGAAGAACGCGCCGCCGAAGACGTAGTAGGCCTCGGGGAGGATCTGGACCTCGGAGAAGACGCCGTCACGCTCCGGCCGTCCCGCGACCTGGGTGCCGGGGACGAGGAAGTCGTTCAGGTCGAGGATGCTGCGGATCGGCTGGATGTCCTGGGCGGGCCCGATGATCTGCGCCATCAGCATCCGCTCGCGGTGCTTGCGGCGGTAGTAGGTGGTCGAGGGATCGGAGAAGGCGTTGTAGTACTTGATGCCCGACGGGTAGTTGGCGAACGCCACCTCGTTGTACGGCGGCAGGTAGCCCTCCGGGTGGAGGGGCTTGCCGCTGCCGTCCTGCAGCGTGACGCGGAAGGTGACGTCGGTGCCCGGCGCGTAGGTGCCGTCGGCCTGGGGCGGCGTGATCGGATCGACCGCGATCTGGAAGCCGTAGTCCCATTCCGGCGCGTGGACCGGCTGCACCGGGATCACGTACTCCTCCCAGGGCTTGAGGCTCCAGATCACCTGGAGGGCGGTCACGTGCGGGTGGAGGTTGAAGACGGTGGGGTTGTTCCGCGCGTTGCGCAGCTCGACCAGCGCCTCCTCCTCGATCTGCCGCGCGCCGGTGCAGTCGGTGGGGGTCCTGCAGTCCTTCACCCACTGGATCGCGCGCATGCGGCGGATGAAGAAGTCGTCCGACGCGAGCCGCATGTCGTTGATGCCGGCGTTGAGCAGGATCGGCTTGCCCACCGTCTTGCCGTGCTGGTTGAGCTGGCGCACGTAGAAGACGCTGGGCAGCTCCATCCACAGCGCGCCCTCGTAGAAGCTGCGCCGGACGAAGGTGCCGTCCGCGTTGGCGAGCAGGTTGGGCTCGCGGTCGACCATCCGGATGCCGTGCCAGCTCAGATCGGCGAAGTCGCCCTCCACCGCGAGGCTGGAGACGCCGTCATCGACGCCGGAGACCACCGACGCACGGATGTCGAGCTGGTTGATGTAATAGCTGCCACCGGCGCGCAGCTGGAGCGGCACGCCAACGCCGTTGTCGATCTCGAGCGCGATGCCCACGGGCGTCGCGGCAAACGCAGTGGTCGGCAGCAGGCCGAGGAGCAGAGCTGCTCCCAGGCGGAGACGAGAAGCAAGGGACTTCGCAGGCAGGTCCATCGCACGCTCCGGCGACCCCCCCCCGGCGGGTGGTCGGGTTTGGTGTTTGTTGGAAAATTGCCAAGCCGGTGGCGGCGACTTTACCCAAGCGGGTATGGCACGCAAGTGGATTGCACGACTTTCTGTACCCGGACGGGGCACACATTGTGTGCACAGGTAGCCGCTCCTGCTGAGCGGGAGCGCTCCGGCCCCTGATCCGGCGCCGGCCGGAGCGCCGCCCAGCCGCCCGGATAACCCCCCCGAGGGGCTCCTCGCTCTCCGTTTCCCCTTGCGCAGCGCGTTACCACCTTCCCCGTCGCAGCGCGTTCTCCGTCCGGGGGCGCGCGCGGGAGGGATCCCATGGGCAGGCGCAGGGTCGTCCAGTACGGCAGGTACTTCGAGGATTTCCAGGTGGGCGAGAGCTACCGCCACCACTGGGGCCGCACGATCGGCGCCGGCGAGTGCTCCCTGTTCACCACCTGGACCATGAACGCCAACCCGCTCTACTTCAACCAGGTCTACGCCAGGGCGCTGGGCCATCCGGACACACCGGTCAATCCGCTCCTGGTGATGAACGTGGTCTTCGGCCTGACGGTGGAGGACCTCTCGGAGCAGGCCCTCGCCCATCTCGGCTACTGGCGGATGGAGTTCCCGCGGCCGGTCTATCCGGGCGACACGCTCTTCGCCACCTCCACCGTGCTCGACAAGCGGCCGTCGGAGTCGAAGGACGACCGCGGCATCGTCCACGTGCGCACCGTGGGCACCAACCAGCACGGCGAGACGGTCATCACCTACGAGCGGAAGATCCTCGTCAAGAAGCGCAGCGCGTACCAGGCGCCCACCAAGGCGCCCGGCGCCGCGGAGGTCGCATGAACAAGAGCGTCGTTGCAGGCGGCGACGTGCTCTCCGAAGAGCACCGGATGATCCGCGACGCGGTCCGCGAGTTCGCGCGCGCCGAGGTGGAGCCGATCGCCGGGGAGCTGGACAACCAGGGCGCGGAGATCCCGATGCCCCTGATCCGCAAGATGGCGGAGCTGGGCTACTTCGGGCTGATCTTTCCGCCGGCGTACGGCGGCAGCGGCCTCGACACGCTGGCGATGGCGCTGGTCACCGAGGAGCTCTCCCGGGCGTGGCTCTCGGTGGGCTCGGTGATGACCCGGATGATCATCACCGGCACGCTCGTCCACGCCAACGGGACCGAGGAGCAGAAGCGCGAGTGGCTGCCGCGGCTCTGCTCCGGCGAGATGCTCGCCGCCGCCGCCTTCACCGAGCCGGACGTGGGCTCTGACGCGGCGGGGGTCAAGACCCGCGCCACGAGGCGCGGCGACGTCTACGTGGTCAACGGCGAGAAGGCCTGGTGCACCTTCGCCAACAGGGCCCACGTGCTCTGCACGCTGGTGCGCACCGATCCGGACAAGCCGCGCCACGAGGGCCTCTCCATGCTCCTCGTCGAGAAGAAGCCGGGCGACGACTTCGATCCGCCCCGCCTCTCCGGCAGCCCCATCCCCACCATCGGGTACAAGGGGATGAACTCGTACAACGTCGCCTTCGACGACTACGAGGTGCCGGTGGAGAACCTCCTCGGCGGCGTGGAGGGGCGCGGCTTCAAGCAGCTCATGGCCACCTACGAGTACGCTCGGATCCAGACCGCCGCGCGGGCCGTCGGCGTGGCCCAGGCGGCGCTGGACGCGGCGCTGCGCTACGCGCAGGAGCGCGAGCAGTTCGGCAAGCCGATCGCCGAGTTCCAGGTGATCCGCCACAAGCTCGCCCACGCCGCCACCGAGATCGAGGCCGCGCGCCAGCTCACCTGGTACGCGTGCAGGATGAAGGACACGGGCAAGCGCTGCGATCTCGAGGCGGGCATGGCCAAGGCCTTCGCCGCGGAGATGGCGGAGCGGGTCACCTCCGAGTGCCTGCAGATCTTCGGCGGCTACGGCTACAGCCGCGAGTACCCGGCGCAGCGCTACTGGCGCGACGCGCGGGTCTTCCGGATCTTCGAGGGCACCTCCGAGATCCAGTACGAGGTCATCGCCAGGCGCCTGCTGGCGGGAGCGTGAGGGAAGCCATGTTGAAGGAGAAGGAGCTCAAGGAGGGCGCGCTCCTCCAGCGCGTGGCCGCACGTGCGCTGGAGGGAAGGCGCCTGACCCGCGACGACAACCACTGGGAGGACTTCGTGGTGGGCGAGACGATCGTCCACCCGCGCGGCCGCACCATCGGCGAGACCGAGCACATGGCGCTGACCAACGTCGTGCTCAACACCGCGCAGCTCCATTTCAACCAGGCGATGTGCGACGAGCAGCCGGGGACCTACTTCGGCGGCAGGCGCGTGGTCTACGGCGGCCTGGTCTTCGCCTTCGTGGTCGGCCTCGCCTCCGAGGAGACGAGCGAGAACGCGCTGCAGGAGCTCTCCTTCGACGAGGGGCGGCACAAGGCGCCGGTCTTCGCCGGCGACACGCTCTTCGCCGAGTCGACGGTGCTGGAGAAGCGCCCCTTCCCGGGCAGGGACGACGCGGGCGTCGTCAAGTTCCTCCTCGTGGGCAAGAACCAGCGCGGCGAGACCGTGCTCGAGATCACCCGCGAAGTGCTCGTGAAGAAGAAGAACCACCACCTGGCCTGAGGGCCCGTCGAACCGAGGGAGGTTGCGATGCAGAAGCAGGCTCCGCTGCAGGGCGGCAAGCAGAACCGGGGTCACTGGGATCAGCTCGTCATCGCGCGCTCGTTCAACGTGCGGCGCACCGAGCTCACCTGCCCCGCCCACTCGATGAAGATGATGGCGAAGGCCGCCGAATCCGCAGCGGACGAGGTGATCCTCGATCTCGAGGACTCCTGCGCCGTCTCGCAGAAGGTCGCCGCGCGCGCCACCCTGGTGCAGGCGCTCCAGACCCTCGACTTCAAGGGGAAGGTCCGGGCGATCCGGCCCAACAACATCCGTACGAAGTACTTCTACCGCGACCTGATCGACGTCCTCGAGGCGGCGGGCGACAAGGTGGACGTGGTGGTGGTCCCCAAGGTCTACGGCGCGGAGGACGTGCTCTTCGTCGACCGGCTGATCACGCAGATCGAGGAGAACGCCGGCCTCGAGCCGGGCAGGATCAAGCTCGAGGTGCTGATCGAGAGCGCCCGCGCCATGCTCCACGCGGAGGAGATCGCGAGCTGCTCGCCACGCATGGCCTCGCTCATCTTCGGCATCGCCGACTACGCGGGCGACATCGGCTCGAAGGAGATGACCACCGAGCAGTTCCAGGTGCACCACTACCCCAAGGCCCACACCATCGCCGCCGCCCGCGCGGCGGGGATCGACGTGATCGACAACGTCACCCTGCAGTTCCGCGATCTGGAGCAGGTGCGCAAGGACGCCGAGTACGGCGCGAAGATGGGCTTCGACGGCAAGTGGGCCATCCACCCCTCGCACATCGACATCATCAACGAGGTCTACACCCCCAGCCGCGAGGAGCTGGAGCGGGCGCTGGCGATCATGGAGGCCTACCAGAAGGCCGACGTGGACCAGGGCGTGGGGGCGATCGTCTTCGGCGACGAGATGGTGGACGCGGCCACGCTGCGGGTGGAGTGGAAGAAGATCGCCGTCGCCCGCAAGGCCGGCCTGGTGGACGAGAACAACCGGATCGTGGGGGGCGCGCGGTGATGCGCCCCGGCGCCGGC
>Ga0182742_1001176_pt1 | contig 35112 bp, 31 predicted proteins | sample eDN5th37CBELigMG_FD_128880 | JGI IMG/M metagenome (GOLD analysis project Ga0182742, IMG submission 128880) | Enriched Miracle-Growth compost microbial communities from Emeryville, California, USA - eDNA 5th pass 37_C BE-Lig MG (version 2)... ... | reverse complement strand
CCACCAGTTGCCTGTCAGCTACGAGGCGACTTGGCTCTTACCTCGGTTGGACTTTCACCAACTAGCAATTAACGGCTTGCTGGGCGCGCTGGCCGCTAAATGCGTGTTCCGCCTTTTCCGTTCCGGCTTGGTCAAGATCCCAAATGCCTTCGCTTTTTTCCCCTTTTTCCTCAGCCAGCATTCCCGTTCACCCTATCTCAAATACATGTTGGCTTTTCAAGGGGAGGCTCGGGTTTGCAATGAGGGATCATAAGGACAGAGTAAAGACCACTCCGACTTCCAGAGTGGCCATGTGTATCCATTATTTCACCCATTTTTGATACAGCTCATCAAATTTCCCCTGCAGCTTCATCTCGTCGATCCACAGATTTAAATAGCTGGTAAAAATGTAATCGCCGCGATGGGTCATGTAGGAGGTCGCGTTTTTGGTGAACGTATCGTCAGCCAATGCTGCATACAGACGCGGATCAGCCTTGGAATAGACGATCGCTTCGATATTGTCGGTGATCATGACGTCGTATGTTCCATTGGCAATCAGGCCGGGGATGTCGAGATTGTTTTCGACTACGGTGACGGTTGCTTTTGGCAGATACTCATTGACAAAGGCCTGATTAGTCCCGCCAGGATTGACGCCAATACGAACGGACGGTTTGTTGATGTCAGCGAGGCTCTTGTACTTCTCCTTGTCCGTCGCGCGGATCAACGGAGATTTGCCAAAGTAGAGGTAGGGATCGCTCAGGGATGCTGTCTTCGCGCGGGTGGTATTTCGGGTGATTCCCCCTACGGCAATATCGAATTTATCAGCGAGCAGATCAGACATCAGAGTTGGCCATGTCGTTTGCACAAAACGCGCTTCCACACCTAGGCTCTCGGCAAATTGCTTCATGGCATCGATGTCATATCCTTCAAATTCTTTAGTTTCCGGATTCAAATAGGTAAACGGCTTGTAGTCCCCAGTCGTGCCTACAACGATATACCCTCTCTCGATAATCGCGTCGAGGCGGGATTCATGATTGGCTTTTTTTACTGTAGCAGTTAAGGGTTGCGTTGCAGCTGTCTCGGCTGCTCCAGCGCCAGCTGCACATACCAGAAGGGCAGCAGCAAACAGGCTAGTCATTACAGATTTGGTCCATTTTTTCATCGTTCATTTCCTCCAGATTGATCTATGTAATGTGATGACTTATCCAGTATATCATTATTTACAAAATATTCGGTCAATTTTATCGATAAAAAGTCTTTTTATGAATCTTTCTATGTCATCATACTGTTGATGTTAGCTGTGGATATATTTGTAGAAAATAAGGATGGCTGAAATGGGCACTCATCTTATTGGTATGGGAGAAGCATAAAACGAAATCGTCCCCTGAAAAAAAGAAAAGGGTCGGTACTCCCTTGATACCGACCCTTTTTTGCTGCCAAAAGCTAAGTTAGTCCCGTGATCCTTCCGTCCTGATCCACTCGAAGAGCCTCTGCTGCCGGTTTTTTGGGAAGGCCGGGCATGGTCATGAGGCTTCCTGTCAGAACGACGAGAAAGCCTGCTCCCGCTGAAAGGCGAATTTCGCTGACCGAGATCGTAAAATCGGTCGGCGCTCCCAAAATTTCCGGACGATCTGTAAAGGAGTACGGCGTTTTCGCCATGCACACCGGGAGATGGGACAGCCCCATAGCCTCCACTTTTTGCAAGGTTTTCAACGCTGCTGGCGAAAAAGTGACTCCCGACCCCCGGTATAATTCCCGGACAATCGTCTCCACCTTCTCTTTCGCGGATTGCTGCTCATCATACAGAAAACGGAATTGTGACGGTTGCTCGGCAGCACGGGCTACTTTTTCAGCAAGATCTACACCGCCCTCGCCGCCTTTTTCCCAGACACGGGAGAGAGCCGCTTCTACACCCAGCTCCTGGCAAAGCTCAAATACTGTTTCCACCTCAGCCTGGGTGTCGGTAATGAAATGATTTACCGCTACAACCGCCGGGACACCGAATTTACGTATATTTTCGATATGTCGTTTGAGATTCTCAAAACCGCGTCTCACGGCAGGCAAATTCTCTGTCTCCAGATCGGCGACCTTGACCCCGCCGTTAAACTTCAAGGCGCGAACCGAAATCACGACTACGGCGGCAGAAGGCGTCAGACCTGCTTGACGGCATTTAATATCGAAGAACTTCTCGGCACCCAGATCGGCACCGAAACCAGCCTCCGTCACCACGTAATCCGCCAGCTTCAATGCCGTTTTCGTGGCGACGACACTGCTGCATCCGTGGGCAATATTGGCAAAAGGCCCTCCGTGAATCAGAACCGGGGTACCTTCGATGGTCTGCACCAGGTTTGGCTTGATGGCGTCCTTGAGCAGCACGCACATCGCATCGACCGCCTGAATATCCTGGGCGCGCACCGGCTGATCGTCCGTGTCATAGCCGATAATGATCTGGTTTAGCCGCTCCCGCAGATCTTCCCGATTTTCACTCAAGCATAGAATGGCCATGATTTCCGATGCGGTGGTAATCATAAAACCATCTTCGCGAGTAATGCCGTTGCCGTCTCCCAAACCGACTACGATTTGACGGAGCGCACGGTCATTCATATCCATCGCCCGTTTCCAGACGATTTTCTTCGGATTGATGCGCAGCGTATTGCCGTGATGAATGTGGTTGTCTATCATCGCAGCCAACAGGTTATGCGCAGAAGTAATCGCATGCAGATCTCCCGTAAAATGCAGGTTGATCTCGTCTGCCGGCAGTATCTGTGCCTTTCCGCTGCCTGTTGCACCGCCTTTTATCCCCATGCAAGGACCCAAGGACGGCTCTCGCAAGGCAGCCACTGTCTTTTTCCCGATCAGATTAAGAGCCTGAGACAATCCAATCGTGGTCAATGTCTTGCCGGCCCCTGCCGGGTTGGGATTCATGGCGGTGACCAGAATCAATTTCCCATCGGGCCGCTCCCTCAGCTGTTCCCACAATTCATCCGCCAGCTTCGCCTTGAATTTTCCGTATTGCTCCAGATTTTCTTCTGAAATCCCTATCTGCCTGGCTATCTCGACAATCGGTTTCATCCGAATCCCCCTGCATTTCATGTTATGGCGTACAAACCTACATTCCACATGCAAATCCTGAACTCCTTTGGGAATAAGAAAAACAACCTCCCTCAAGCAGATGATATGCCAAAAGAAGGTTGTTTTGTAAGGTGGTCTTACCCAAAAATTTTACCCGGATTCAAGATTCCATTCGGATCGAGCACCTGTTTGAACGACTGCATGACGTCCAGAGCCGCTCCGTGCTCTCTCCGTTGATACTTCATCTTCCCGATTCCGACACCGTGCTCGCCGGTGCACGTACCGCCGCGCTCCAATGCATATTCAACCAGATAGGCATTCAGCTTGTCTGCACGGGCCACTTCTTCTTTGTCGTTCAAATCGATCATCAGGATGACATGGTAATTGCCGTCGCCGACGTGACCCAGGATCGCGCCGTCCAAGCCCGATCGGTCGATGGCTTCACGAGCATCCACAATAGCGCCAGCCAGTTCGGAAAAAGGCACGCATACGTCCGTAACCATCATTTTTTTGCCTGGTGATTTATGCACGAATGCATAGGCCATGTTGTGTCGGGCATCCCAGAGTTGCGCACGAGCCTTGGAATCCGTCTCGAACAAGAACTGGGTGCAGCCGTGCTCGCCAGCGATACCTTGTGAAAATTCGATATCATGCTGCAAGCTTTGCTCGCTGCCATGGAACTCGATGAAGAGCGTCGGGCTTTCCGGGTAATCCGTTTCCTTGAACAGATTCACTTGACGGATCGAACGCTCGTCTACCAATTCAATCCGCGCTACCGGGATTCCGGCAGAGAGGATATCGACGACGGTGTTGACAGCATCCTGAACGGTCGGGAAGCTCGCACGCGCTGCCATTGTCGCTTCCGGAATTCCGTATACACGCAGAGTCAGCTCTGTAAAAGCTCCCAGCGTTCCTTCTGATCCGACGAACAGACCAGTCAGATGGTAGCCAGAGGAGGATTTCGCCGTCATGCTGCCTGTGCGGATGATGCGTCCATCTGCAAGCACAACCTCAAGGTCGCGAACGTTATCACGCATCACGCCGTAGCGCACGGAGGTCGTACCGCTGGCATTCGTAGCCGCCATCCCGCCTACTGTCGCATCAGCCCCCGGATCTACAGAGAAAAACAATCCGTGCTTTTTCAACTCTTTGTTCAGTTGCATACGTGTTACACCTGGCTGCACACGTACCAGGAAGTCTTGCGGGCGCACTTCCAGCACCTGGTTCATCAGCGAGAAGTCCATGCTGATTCCGCCTTTGTAGGGAATGACGTGTCCCTCCAGACTGCTGCCCATTCCAAACGGCGTTACGGCAATTCGCTTCTCATTTGCGAACTTCATGATTTTGCTGACTTCTTCCGCTGTTTGCGGAAATACGACAACTTCAGGCAAATGAGGCGTATGGTAGGATTCGTCATGGCTATGGTGTTCCAGAACGGTTGGATTGGTTGTGACGCGTTCGCTTCCCAGCAAACCTACCAATTCTTCGATATAACTCACGTAGCTTTCTCCCCTTCGTTACTTACTCAGATTGACCAGGAACATGCTGATCTCTGGCACATAGGTGATCAACATCAAATCGACGATCATGATGATCAGGAACGGAATGACAGCACGTTCAATGGCTGTATTCGGCAACCCCGAGATCTTTCCGGCGACAAGAAGATTGATCCCCACCGGTGGTGTCAGCATTCCGATGGCAGAGTTCACCACAATGATAACACCAAACAAAACCGGATCGACACCCAGCGCCAAAATAATAGGCAACAGAATAGGGGTCAACAAAATGATGATAACCGCTGTTTCCATAAACGTGCCCATGATCAAGAGGAACACGTTAATGAGCAAAAGCGTGATAAAAAGACTATCGGTAATCCCCAGCATAAATTGAGCAATTTCCTGAGGAATGTTTTCGCGAGTCAGTAGGAAACCAAACGAGTTGGCTGTGGCAATAATCAGCATAATGGCTGCCGTCAAGCTGGCAGAGCTGGTAAAAATACCACCGAGATCTTTCCATTTGATCTCCTTGTAGACAAACAAACCGACGACCAGACCGTAGACTACGGCCACGACAGCAGCTTCTGTCGATGTAAAAATTCCTCCATAAATGCCGCCCAAAATGATAACAGGCATCAAGATGGCAAGAATGGCATCTTTGAACGCCTTCCAGATTTCCCCGGCAGAATACTTCCTTCCACCGCCCCAACCATGCTTCTTGCTAACCCAAATCGAATAAATGATAAGTGAAATAGCGACGAGAATCCCCGGTCCAATCCCGGCGATGAACAAATCATTAATCGATGTGCTTGCCGCCACTCCGTACAGAACCATCGGTACGCTTGGCGGAATCATAACTCCAATCGTTCCGCCCGCTGCATGCAGAGCAGAAGAGAAGCGGATGTCATACCCTTTTTTGACCATGTGCGGAATCAAAATTCCGCCGACTGCTGCTGTAGTTGCTGCCGACGACCCGGAGATCGCTGCAAAAAATGTACAACCGATGACCGCCACAATAGCCAGTCCACCTGGCAGATTTCCTACAATGGTATTGGCAAAGTGAATTAATCTGGCAGATATTCCACCCGTCTCCATCAATTTACCAGCTAAAAGGAAAAAGGGAATCGCCATCAATGGAAAGGAGTCAGTTCCGTTAAACATTTTTTGAATGACAACCAGAAGGGGAATATTCCCTTCGATCATAAAGACCGCCACAACGGACAAACCGAGTGCTACCGCAATCGGGACGTTAATAATCAGGAGAAACAGCAACGTTAAAAATAGCATTGTACCCATTATCCTATCACTCCTTCCCCGTGATGTCTTTCCATGTTATATGGATGACATTCAAGATGAGCAAAATACCGCTGATCGGGATCACCATGTAAATATAGCCCATGGGGATGAGCAGGCTTGGAGATGTCTGGGTCATGCTTCTCACCGACAACAGATAGCCCTGCTGGATCATGACGACAAAAAACGAGATGGTGAGGAGTGCAGCTACTGACAAGACAATTTTGTTCCAGAGCGGTGACAAAAATTTCTGAATATACTCGGTTCCAATATGCGCTTTGATGGACATCGCATAGGCGGAGCCAAGAAAAGTCAGCCACACGAGTAAATAGCGGGCTAGTTCCTCCGTCCACGCAAGGGGCTGATCCAGGAAAAACCGGAACAATACCTGCAAGAAGACGGCGACAATCATCAAACTCATGATGGCTACAACGAGGTATCGAGTAATGCTGTTTATGAAGGAAATGATTTTGCCCATCCGTTTTCTCCTTTCTCAGGGAAAGGGGGAGAAAAGCAGACCGCTTTCTCCCCTCCGCCACTTATTTTGTATTCAAAATTTCATTCAGCAGATCTTGGTCAATTTGTCCGGCAAACTTCTCGTAGATCGGTTTCATCGCATCACGGAATGCTTGCTTGTCCACATCTTCCGTAATCGTCATTCCTTGATCCTTCAAAGCTTTCAGAGATTCTTCTTCCATTTTGATCATTAGTTCGCGCTCTTGCTGGCCTGCTACCTTCGCTTCCTCTGCAATCAGAGTCTGCACATCCGCAGGAAGCGTGTCCCAAACTGGTTTACTGAACAGGATCATCGCAGCAGAGTACACGTGGCCGGTCAAAGACATGTGCGTTTGCTTGGAATCAAACAGCTTGTACGTATTTGCAACGATTGCAGGGTTTTCCTGACCATCTACAACACCCGATTGCAGGGCTGTCAAAGCCTCGGTCCAAGCCATTGGAGTAGGCTTTGCACCCATTGCTTCGAATGCTGCCAAGTGGATTTGGTTTTCTTGTGTACGCAGCTTCATTCCTTGCAAATCGGCAGGAGTTTTGACCACTTTTGAACCGTTGGTTACGTGGCGGAAGCCATTTTCAGCCCAAGCCAGACCGATGATGTTGGCACTTTCGATGTCCTTCAAGATATCCTGACCTACTTTGCCGTCCAGCACTTTATAGGCATGGTCGCGGCTTTCAAACAGGAATGGGAGGTCAAGCACGCCCAGCTTCGGATAGAAGTTGGTGACCGGAGCAGTGGAGGTGATAACCATATCCACAGTACCCAGTGTCAGCCCTTCTGTTAATTCACGCTCTGCACCCAATTGGCTCAGTGGATACACTTCGATTTTTACCTTGCCTTGCGACTTTTCTTCCACCCTCTTCGCCATATCCTTCATTGCTACGTGGTATGGATGATCCTCCGTCAGGGAGTGGCCCGCTTTGAACAAATATTTTTTCCCATCATCACTCGGCGCTTCTGTCTGTGCTGCCGGGGCTTGTCCGGATGGCTGAGCCGCCTGCTGGCCGCCGCCACCTCCGCACGCCGTCAACAACAGCGATACAGACATCAGGCTCGACAGTACGAGCCCCCACTTCTTTTTCATCATCGTCTTACGTCCCCCTTGCATTTCTTGTTTTTATATATGTGTATTGCAGTGATACCAAAATTAAATGCCTCTGCCTCCGTCTACGTTCATGACCTCTCCCGTCACGATTTTCGAGAGATCGGAAGCCAGGTAGAGCGCTGCTTGCGCGATATCTTCCGGCTGGATCAGCTTGCCAAGCGGAACGCTGTCGATGAAAATTTCCTTTTTCCCTGCCTCCACTGTCTCGGCATCTCCGTTGATGAACTTCCCAAGCATGGGGGTCTCTGCTGGACCAGGGTTAATTACATTGACACGGATTTGGTCAGGAGCCAATTCCAATGCCAAGGCTTTGCTCAGCATCACTGCAGCTCCTTTGGAAGCGCAGTACGCATTGAGACCCGGACGAGCCCGGATGGAAGCAATCGACGCGATATTGATGATGCTTCCTTTTTTGGCAGCCTTCATATGCGGTACAGTATGCCGTGTAGTCAGGAAAATCGACTTCGTGTTCACAGACATGATTTTATCCCACATTTCGAGCGTCAACTCTTCGATCGGGGTGAATGCCTGCGGTACCCCGGCACAGTTGACCAGTACGTCGACCGAACCGTATACTTTCACCGTTTCAGCCACCATCGCGGCTACGCTTTCATCATTGGCTACGTCGGTTTGCACCGCGTGTCCTTTGCCTTCCGGAAGCTCTTGCGCCACACTGGCTGCCGCGTCCTTGTTCAGATCGGCGAGAACCACATTGGCGCCTTCTTGTGCAAATAGTTTGGCAATTGCCTTCCCCATGCCAGAAGCAGCTCCGGTTACAATCGCTGTTTTTCCCTGCAAAAGCTCTCTATTCATAGATTGATCACCACCATACGTTCATCTGTCATCTCTTCGACTGCATAACGCGGCCCTTCCTTGCCCAGACCACTGTTTTTGATACCGCCGTAAGGCATGACATCATTGCGGTAGGTGGATACATCGTTAATGACTACGCCACCGTACTCTAACACGCGCGCGGCCTTCATCGCAATATGTAAATCGCGAGTGAAGATGCCTGCTTGCAAACCGTATTCAGAATTATTGGCTTCCGCGAACGCTTCGTCCAGATCGCTGTATGGAATAATTGTCACAACCGGAGCGAACACTTCCCGGCAGACGACTTTCATCTCCGGCGTCGTATCGACCAGTACAGCCGGATAGAACAAAGCGCCTTCCCGTTTTACAGGCATCAAAGACTTGGCACCCTGGCTGATCGCCTCCAGCACCCATTCTTCTGTACGTGCTGCTTCCTTTTCGCTGATCATTGGACCTACATCAGTGTCCGGATCCTCCGGATTGCCGACCTTCAATTTCTGAACTTCGGAGACGTACAGATCCGTGAACTCTTGCAAGACCGATTCGTGTACGTAGATACGTTGGACCGCGATGCAAGCCTGACCGGCGTTGTGGAAGCTGCGGGCTGCTGTCTGACGGGCTGCCAGCTCAAGATCCGCATCCAAGTGAACGATGTTCGGAGAGTTGTTGCCCAGCTCCAATGCTACCGGACGCATGCCGCTGCGCTCCTTGATGTGGCGTCCCACTTCACCCGATCCGGTAAAGGTGTACATGGCGATTTTTGGCTCATCCAGCAGCCATTCGCCTACCTGGCTTCCCGCTCCGGTGACGATGTTGATATGACCTTTTGGCAGTCCGGCTTCCTCCAATACTGCAACCAACAAATAGGTAGCGATCGGAGTTACAGTCGCCGGCTTCACGACAATCGTATTTCCCGCCGCGATAGCAGGGGCGATCTTGTGCGTGCTGAGCAGCAGCGGATAGTTAAATGGCGTGATGGCGCCGATGACTCCCTTGGGGACGCGAATGGTAAAGCCCAGTCGGTTTTCCGAACCTTCTGTAGACTGGAGCGGCACCATTTCCCCATGGATGCGCTTCGCTTCTTCGGCTGACAGGCGCAGGGTGTTGATCGTGCGGTCCAGCTCATTCATTGCGTCTTTGCGCGTCTTCCCTACTTCACGGATCAGGGACAGCTCCATCTCATCCCGGCGCTCTTCCATCAGTTCAGACGCTTTTAACAAGATTTTATAACGTTGAAACGGAGTAAGCGAGTCTTGTTTAAATTTTTTGTGCGCTGCCTCAACCGCTGCAGTGACATGATGTTGTTCGGCTTTTGCGATTTGTGCGATGCAGGCGCCGGTAAATTTGTGGTAAACCGGTATATAGCTCTCTGTTTTGACCCATTCACCATCAATATACAGATCGTAGGTTTGTGTAACCATTCTCCTTCTCCTCCTTTTTTAAATCTAGCGAATAGCCAGGTGGATTTGACGAACGATCTCGTCACCCATTTCTTTCGTAGAAGCACGGCCTCCCAGGTCAGGGGTCTGTACCTTGCCGTCAATCAGCACTTGTTCGATGGCATCCAGAATCACTTTGCCGATTTCATAATGGCCTAGATGATCCATCATCATGCTCAGACTCCAGATCTGTGCGATCGGATTGGCGATACCCTTGCCTGCGATGTCTGGCGCAGATCCGTGGATCGGTTCAAACATGGACGGGAAATTGCGCTCCGGGTTGATGTTGGCAGAAGGAGCAAGCCCCAGACCGCCTACGACAGCAGCACCCAGATCCGTCAAAATGTCTCCAAACAGGTTGCTCGCGACCACGACGTCGAATTCTTCCGGACGGGTAATAAAGTATGCAGCCAGTGCATCGATATGATAGAGATTTGTCTGAATCCCCGGATGATCTTTTCCGACCTCCTTGACGATCTCATCCCAGAACGGCATCGAATGGTTGATTCCGTTGGATTTGGTCGCTGCAGTCAGCCGTTTTTTTGGCCTTTTTTCAGCCAGATCATACGCGTATTTGATAATTCGCTCGGTGCCGTAGCGCGTAAATACGTTGTTTTGCACAGCCATTTCATACGGGGTGCCTTGATGCATACGGCCGCCCATGTTGGAATACTCGCCCTCAGTATTTTCCCGTACGACCACGAAATCGAGATCGTCGTGATTTTTGTAGCGAAGCGGGCTCTCCAATCCGCGAAGCAGCTTGACTGGTCTTAGGTTGACATACTGTTGGAAGGCTCTGCGGATGGGAAGAATCAATTCCCAAACAGATATATGATCTGGCACTCCCGGAGCTCCGATCGCGCCCAGCAAGATCAAGTCGTAACTTTTCAGCACATCCAAACCATTTTCCGGCATCATTCTGCCATTTTTCAAGTAGTAGTCGCAGTTCCATGGCTTTTCATCACAATCAAACCGGACTCCCCCGTGGCTTTCTTCTATCGCCTTCAGGACCTTCAAACCCTCATCCATAACCTCGGGACCGATTCCGTCTCCTGGTATCACTGCGATCGAATAATGTTGCAATCGACTCCCTCCTCATAATCACCAAAATATTTAGACAATTCAACGCTATTATAACTTGCAGAAATCATGCCAATTTACCTAGAATCGTGTCGAAACCCGATAACGCTTTCAATTCAGCTAAATCAATGAAGTTATTCGTAAACGAGAAAAGCAAAATAAAACAAAGTGTTGCAACAATTTGTTGCAACACTTTCACTCGATTCTGTACTGCTTCATCTTTCTCCATAAAGTCGTGCGGTCCATCCCCAACGTTTTGGCAGCCAAAGTTCGGTTGTGCTTGGCTTTTTCCAAAGCCCTCCTGATTCTCGCGGCCTCCGGGCTCTCGTCATCGGTGTTTGTCATCCCCGCTTCCCCATTTTCATACTCGGCCTTCCAGCTTTTCTTCTTTCCTTGAAATAAAAGCGCCACATCTTTCGCATGTATCTTTCCGTCACGCGAGAGCAGCACCATTCGTTCGACCACGTTGCGCAGCTCGCGCACGTTTCCGGGCCAGTGATGCTGTTGCAGCAACGGGTAAATGGCCGATTCCAGCGTCACTATTTTTTGCTCATGCTGCTCGTTCATTTCCTGAATCATGCTCTCCAGCAATGCCGGAATATCATCCAGGCGTTCACGCAGCGCCGGCACCTCCAGGTTCAGCATGTTGATGCGGTAATAAAGATCGGAGCGGAAATGCCCCTTCGCGATTTCCCTCTCCAGATCCCGATTGGTAGCTACGATGATGCGGACATCGATGGGGATGATCCGCTCGCCGCCGACACGTCTGACGCGGCGTTCCTGCAGCACCCTGAGCAGATGCACCTGAATCCGCAACGGCATTTCCCCGATTTCATCCAGAAAAAGAGTCCCGCCATGGGCCAATTCAAACAGACCCGGCTTTCCTCCCTTTTTCGCTCCGGTAAAAGCGCCTTCTTCATAGCCGAACAGCTCGCTCTCCAAAAGGCTTTCCGGCAACGCCGCGCAGTTGACCGCGAGAAACGGCCCCAACGCTCGCCCGCTTTCCAGGTGAATCCCCTGTGCAAACAACTCCTTGCCCGTGCCTGATTCTCCGGTGATCAAAACCGTCGCATTGCTTTTGGCAAAGAGAGCTGCCTGCTGCTTGGTTTCCCGAATCGTCTCCGAGATGCCAATGATGTTTTCCAGTCGATACCGGGCCTCCAAACCGCTGTCATGCAGCTTTTTGCGGACAGACATCTCCATTTTCTGAATATCGGTGATCTCTTTGAAGTTGGAGACCGCACCCACCACCTGGTCCTTCACAATGACGGGAATGCGATTGATGACGATGGAACGATCCATGACGGTCGCTACGTCCCCTAACTCCTGCCGCCCGGTTTTCAGTACACGCAGCATGTCGGAATGCGGGATGTAATCGGTAATTGGTCTGCCCAGAACATCCCCTGACAGACCGAGCAGCATTTTCGCTTGCTCATTGACCAGAATAATCCGGCTCTGACGATCTACCGCGATCACCGCATCATGCAGGGAATCGACGACAGCCTCCAGAAGCAGCTTCTCCCTTCGCCGCTCCCGTTGATACGCCTCCAGTGAAAGAGCTTGCTGCAAAGCCCGAGTCAAGGTAGCCAAAGACGGCTCCACCACCTGCCACTCTCCTGACGGCGGCCTGACCCGGAGGCTCTGAGCATCCCATACCGGTGTCAGATAGATGGCCGGCTCCTCGGAGGCTTGCAGGCTAAGGAACTCGTTGGTTACAAACTGGCAAGGGCCATCGATCACATCGGGCTCGAGTGCGTGCTCCTTTTGCAGCCAATCCCTTTCTTTAGCGGACGCGCAAAAGACGGCACGTCCAAACTGCTTTCCCTTCTTCCGCAATCTGGAAATCTTGTCGCGAATATCTCTCATATCAATTGACAACGTGACTACGGGAACTGAGAGAGCAGCCAACTCTTTTGCATAAGGTTCAGGGGCAATCACAACAGAAGGTGTCATGCGGTGATCCAGGATGGATTGAATGGAAGAAAAAAACTCGAAATGATAATCATCTGTATCCAGCAAAGATGCAAACTTCGCCTCTGCCGATTTGTCTATTTTATAGAAAGCAATCATATTTCCTCCCAGGTAGCAGGCAAAGAAATGCGGTACTCCGCCAATTTTCGGTAAAGAGTATTGCGGCCGATCTGCAGCAGCTTGGCTGCCTGACTGACATTGCCTCCCGTCGACCGGATCGCGCGTTTGATGGCCTCCATTTCCGACTCCTTCAGAGAAGGCAGCCCTCGCTCGCGATAAGGGAATTCACCTGCTTCGTCCAATCCCTCCAATTGGATATGGGCGGCTTCAATATCTCCCCCGTCGGCCAGAAAAGCAGCCTGAATGAGCACACTCTGCAGTTCGCGGACATTGCCGGGCCAAGCGTAGGCAGCAAGCAGCTCTTGGGCTTCCCTGGAAATGCTCGCAGAACTACCGGGTGTGAGCTGTCGCAGCAGGTGCTCTGCCAGCGGAAGAATATCTGTGCGCTGGCGAAGCGGCGGCAGCTGAATCATGACTCCCTTGAGCCGATAGTACAGGTCAGCGCGAAAACGGCCAGCCTTGATTTCATCGGGCAAATGCCGATGGGTAGCCGCAATCACCCTTGCATGAATCGGACGCGGCTGATTGCTGCCGACGGGGGTCACCACCTTTTCCTGGAGGACACGCAATAGAGCTGCTTGCGATCTCAGTGACATGTCCCCAATTTCATCAAGAAAAATGGTTCCTTTCTTCGCCGCCTCAAATTTCCCGATCTTCCCCTCGCGCTGTGCTCCGGTAAATGAGCCGCCTTCGTAGCCGAACAATTCGCTTTCGATCAGATTTTCCGGAATTGCGCTGCAATTTACGGCGATAAACGGAGCATTGGAGCGCGGCCCCGTTTCATGGATCATCTGGGCAAACAACTCCTTGCCCGTCCCGCTCTCCCCCAGAATGAGCACAGGGAAATCGACGAGGGCTGCTTTTTGCCCCATCAGCTTGGCTTGCAGAAAATGCGGGCAGGTCCCGGCCAAGCGCGGAAATGGCTTCAACCCCGCCGTTTTTGCGGAAGGCCAAATCCTTCTGCGATTGTCTTTGACAGTATGGCCCATTCCTTTGTCCAGTTGCGGCATCTCGCTGCCGAGCACCTCCGCCCCCAAACGCTTCTTTGCAGACTCATTGATCCCTACGATGCGATCATCACGATCCAATCCGATCAACGGCATTGAACGCGAGGACGTTCGGACATCAGCATGGGGCAGGGCCACAACCCGATCGGCCTCGGCGTACAAAAAACGATTTTGCAGCGATTCGGCCACTATGCAGACCAGGCTCATGGACAGTGGATGGTTGTATTCTTTTCTCGTGCTGATATTCACGACGCCTAACAGCTCGCCGGCAGCGGAAAAAATCGGCGAAGCTGAACACGTCAGAAATTGATTTTCCAAAAAGTAATGCTGCTCCCCTTGCACATGGACAGGCACCCGTTCGATCAATGCGGTGCCGATGGCGTTGGTTCCCTTGAAGCCCTCGTTCCAGTTCGCGCCGATTTGCAGCTGTACTTTTTGCGCGTGGTTGGCAAATGTCGGATCCCCTACCGTATGTATGATGTTGCCGTCACGGTCAGCTAGCAGGGCGATATGTTCCGTATTTGCCAAGAAGGGCTCCAACCTCTCAAACAAGGGAAGACTTGTGCGAATCAGGAGATGATTGTCTCGAATGATTTCTTTGATTCGACTCATGGATATGATCTGATCGTATGCGTTCTCCGTGGCTTTGAGGTTCGATGCTTGGCAGCGTTTCCATGATTGTTGAACAATCGTCGACACTTCCCTTCCCTCCCACAAAAAATCATTCTCCTCCAGTATAACACGATTCATTCTCTGCACATTGTTCCAATATGGAACGGTCATTGCTCCGCTTCGGAACGATGTGTCCGGCTGTACGCCTTGGAAACCTTGTCATAGCAATACTTGCCGTCGATGGCATAGGATTTGCTGAATAACGGGATGAAAGGCACAAGAGAAATGTGAGGAGGCGTTCGCATGATCTATGCACAGCCCGGCCAAGCCGGATCAAAGGTGACATTCAAAAATCGCTACGACAACTACATCGGGGGGAAATGGGTCCCGCCAGTCAAAGGAGAGTACTTTGAAAATGTGACCCCAGTGACCGGCAAGGTGTTTTGCGAGGTAGCTCGCTCTACTGCCGAAGATATTGAACTGGCCCTGGACGCCGCTCATGAGGCAAAGGCAGCGTGGGGACGAACCTCGGTAACAGAGCGTTCCAATATTCTGTTGAAGATTGCTGATCGAATGGAAGCCAATCTGGAGCTGTTGGCCGTAGCCGAGACCTGGGACAACGGGAAACCCGTTCGAGAGACTTTGGCAGCGGACCTGCCGCTTGCGATCGATCATTTCCGCTATTTTGCCGGCAGCATTCGCGCACAGGAAGGAACCATCAGTGAGATTGACAACGGTACAGTCGCGTACCATTTCCATGAACCGCTTGGCGTAGTTGGACAGATTATTCCTTGGAATTTCCCGCTCCTGATGGCTACATGGAAGCTGGCTCCGGCTTTGGCAGCTGGCAACTGCGTCGTCCTGAAACCAGCGGAACAAACTCCTGCTTCCATTTTAGTGCTGATGGAGTTGATCGGCGACCTGCTCCCGGCCGGGGTCGTCAACGTTGTCAACGGCTTCGGTCTCGAAGCGGGAAAACCCCTGGCATCCAGCAATCGAATCGCCAAGATTGCTTTTACGGGTGAGACGACAACCGGCCGCCTGATCATGCAATACGCCTCGCAAAACATTATCCCGGTCACGCTGGAGCTGGGCGGCAAGTCTCCCAACATCTTCTTCCCCGATGTCTGCGCCCAGGACGATGCGTTCCTGAACAAGGCGATCGAAGGCTTTGTCCTGTTTGCTCTCAATCAAGGCGAAGTGTGTACCTGCCCATCCCGCGCACTGATCCACGAAAGCATCTACGAGCCATTCATGGAGCGTGCTCTGAAGCGCGTCGCCAGCATCAAGCAAGGCAATCCTCTGGATACCGAAACCATGATCGGAGCCCAGGCTTCTCTGGAGCAGGTGGAAAAAATCCTCTCCTACCTCGACATCGGAAAGCAGGAAGGGGCAGATTGCCTGATCGGCGGAGGGGCTGCACAACTGGAGGGAGACCTTAGCGGTGGCTATTACATTCAGCCGACTGTCTTTAAAGGACACAATAAAATGCGCATCTTCCAGGAAGAGATCTTCGGACCCGTCGTATCCGTAACGACCTTCAAGGACACCGAAGAAGCTCTCTCCATCGCCAATGACACTCTGTACGGCCTCGGGTCCGGGGTTTGGACACGGGATATGAATACCGCGTACCGCATCGGACGGGAAATCCAGGCAGGACGTGTCTGGACCAACTGCTACCATGCCTATCCTGCACACGCTGCGTTCGGCGGATACAAGAGCTCCGGAATCGGCCGCGAGAACCATAAAATGATGCTCTCCCATTACCAGCAGACCAAAAACCTCTTGGTCAGCTACAGCGACCAAGCATTGGGATTCTTCTAAGCCATGAACGCAGCAGAAAAAGTGCTCGCAACGGATGCTGCCCTCAAGCTGATCGAGCGGCTTCAGGCGAAATACGGCAAGCTGATGTTTCATCAGTCTGGCGGCTGCTGCGACGGCAGTTCTCCCATGTGCTATCCGCAGGGCGAGTTTCTCATCGGGGATCAGGATGTGCTCTTGGGCGAGATCGGCGGATGCCCGTTTTACATGGGCAAGGCCCAATACGAGTACTGGAAGCACACCCAGTTGATCATAGACGTAGTGGAGGGGCGGGGAGGCATGTTCTCGCTCGAAGGCCCCGAGGGGGTGCGTTTTCTCACCCGTTCACGCCTGTTTCCTGATGCTTAAAGACCAGCTGATAAAAAAGACCGTCCGTGACCTGCATATACGGGTCATGACGGTCTTTTTCCATTTGTTGTAAACTCGTTAACGTGATCGCGTTCGGGAATTTCTCTTTGCCGGTCGTTCCATTCTTGCGGCCTGGCTCCTCTTTTTCTGGCCCTGGCGTCTGCTGTCCGTGTTACTCCTCGGACCGCCGCCTTGACCCCGAACCGGAGACCGCCCCATCTCTTTTCTCTGCTCCGTTTTTGCTCCTCTTTGTCCGCGTGATTCCCGACTCGTCTGCTCTTTCTTGGGTTGGGCCGTCTCTATTCGCTTTTTTTCGAGGGGCATGCGAATTCCTGACTCGATCATTTCCAGATGCATGCGGTCTTTGGGCGCAACCAGGGTGATCGCGACCCCCTGCTCCCCCGCTCTGCCTGTTCGGCCGATCCGATGAATATAGCTCTCCACATCGTGCGGAATGTCGTAATTGAATACATGCGTGACACCCTCCACATCGAGACCCCTTGCCGCTACATCCGTCGCCACCAGCAATTGAATTCTGGCCTCGCGAAACCGTTTCATCACGTCTTCGCGCTTCGCTTGTGACAAATCTCCGTGAAGCTCGTCTGACAGATACCCATACCCCTGCAAAGCAGCATTCAAGGTACTGGCCCGGCGCTTGGTCCGGCAAAAGATCACAGCCATGAACGGACGCTGCTGTTCGATCAGCTCCCGGAGAGCAGACTGCTTGGCCCTGTCTGTCGTCTCCACTGCGATTTGGCGAATATCCTTGAGCGTAATTTGCTTGCCCTGCACGCGGACATCTTCCGGGTTGCGCATGTACCGTTTCGCCAGCGAACGCACCTGTGCCGGCATCGTTGCAGAGAAAAGCATAGTTTGCCGCTCTCCTGAGGTACAGCCGATAATTTCCTCCACCTCAGGCAAAAATCCCATGTGCAGCATCTGGTCCGCTTCATCCAGCACCAGCATCGATACCGTCGAAAGCTCGATCGTTCCCCGCCGCAGATGGTCCAGCAAGCGCCCCGGCGTCGCGATCACGATTTGCTTCTTGCCTCGCAGCTTTTTCATTTGCCGCTCGACATCCTGCCCTCCGTATACCGCCTGCACATGGATATCGTCCAGCTGAGCCGACAGCTTTTTGGCTTCCGTCGTAATTTGCAGAGCCAACTCCCGGGTCGGCGTCAAAATCAGGGCTTGCACATGCTCAACATGCGGGTCAGCTTTTTCCAGAATCGGCAAAAGAAAAGCGAGTGTCTTGCCTGTACCCGTCTGCGCCTGCGCGATCACATCTTTTCCCGCCAACAGCAAAGGAATTGCCTTTTCCTGGACAGGCGTTGCTTCCGTGATTCCATTTGCTTTTAATGTATCATATAAGGGTAAACCAATTCCCAGTGACGAAAATGTAGCCAGAACGTCTTCCTCCTTAGTGGTCAGCTTTGGTGCACACCGCGATGCCGATAAAATAGCGAACACCATCCCGCGGCTTCTCAAACGTCACGCCGCGTTGGTAGTAAATCTCCTTTTCAGAAAAACGGTCGAACAGCTCTTCGAATTCAGCAGGCGTCAATTGATGGACGTGAAAAGGCTCGCTTGTCGGCATCCCGCGTCCCCGCCCAAATGGACTGGACAAGATCAGCTTTCCACCAGGCTTCAGCATCTGATAGAGATTGTCCATAAAAAGGCGGTCATCGGCTACATGCTCAATCGTCTCAAAGCTCAGGATCGTATCAAACATCCCCAGCTTCCCGGGCAAATCCGGATCGAGCGCATCAGCCTGCTGATAAACGATCTTTTGATGGTGATACTCCCGATTGGCATAATCAATGGTATCTTTATCGTTATCTACAGCGACGAGCTGGATCAGTTCGCGCTTGCGTTCCTTGGCGACCATGTGACTGCCGTAGCCTGTGCCGCATGCAATGTCCAACACTCTGCCATGGATGTACGGAGTGGCAAAATAATAGCGGGCGATGTGCTCCAGCAACATGCCGTTCGTCGGTTTCAGCAGCTTGGGAATGATTCGTTCCCCCGTCCATTCAAGCAATCATGATCACCACGTTTCGTCGGTTTTCTTCACCCATCTTACCTTATTCGGTCAACGCATGGAAAGAAAACGGGCTGCCGGGGAGCCTCCAACGGGATTCGTAAGAAATTTGTAAGAGTTTTCTCCACTATTTTGTTAATGCTGATCGCTATGATAAAAACCATGAGTACAGACAGGTGGGAGGTTGCATGAAAAGCTATCATGTGCTCGTCGTCGATGACGAAGCAGAAATCCGCGATGCAATTGAGATTTACTTGAAAAACGAAGGCATGACCGTCTACAAAGCCGGAAATGGTTTGGAAGCTCTCGCCATTTTGGAGGAAGAGGACATTCATCTGATCATCCTCGACATCATGATGCCCAAAATGGATGGGATTACCGCAACATTCAAGATCAGGCAGGAGAAAAACATCCCGATTATCATGCTCTCTGCAAAGTCAGAGGATACCGACAAGATCCTTGGTCTAAACATCGGGGCAGACGATTACGTCACGAAGCCTTTTCAACCCTTGGAACTGGTAGCCAGAGCCAAATCGCAGCTGCGGCGCTACACCAATCTGGGGCATTACAAGGAAAGCCAGGATGAAATCAGTGTCCGTGGATTGACCTTGAACAAACTGACCAAATCCGTCACCGTAGATGGCAATGAAGTACGCCTAACAGCCACGGAGTACAAAATTCTGGAACTGCTGATGGGTCATACCGGCCGGGTGTTCTCCATTGAAGAAATCTATGAACGCGTCTGGAAGGAACCCTATCTAAACGCCGAAAATACAGTAGCCGTCCACGTCCGTCGCATCCGCGAGAAAATTGAAATCAACCCGAGAGAACCAAAATACTTGAAAGTGGTGTGGGGAATTGGATACAAAATTGAAAAATAAACGCTACGTCGCGCTTGCCCTGCTTGGTTTGATCCTTGTGACCACCCTCCTTGCGCTAACCGTCGCCAATCTCTACGATGACCGTCGCTTTCTGGACAAGGACTATTTCATCAGCAGGAACAATCATCTTATCTCCGAGGAATTGGCGACTGTCGCTAGGCTAATCAAGGAGGTCCACGTAGACTATGCCGACTACTCTACCAAATCCGCTCAGCAAAAGCTCGATAGTGAATGGCTGTCTGAACTCAATCAAGAGCGCGAACATCAGCTTGAGCAACTGAAAGCTGAGCTAGACGCGGAATACAACAAGCGAATAGAAGAAGCCCGTACAGCAGGCAATGATAGCCAGGCTTCCTTGCTTCAAGCGGAAAAAGAAAACAAACGTCTCAGCAGGGAAAGACAGATTAAGGCCGATTTCGATGCAAAGATAAAGGAGAGCGTCGCTGCTCGTGATAAAGAGTACGAGGCAGTCAAATTCAATTTGCTTCTGCGAGATGGCACTTTTAAATACGCCATTCAGGACAAGAAAAACAATAAAGTCTATACCAATTTGGACCACGAGCCTTCTGACACTGAGCTCAGACAAAGCGCACTGATCTCCGTCAAAATTCCCCAGCCAAAAGGGGAGAGAAGCTGGGGACTGAACCGTTTTTTTCAGCAAAACCAATGGGAAGGACTTATCTATATACCCCGGGAAGCTGATCCTTATGAACCCCTTCTTCCCAACCAGTTTGAATCTGGCGAATTCGATTACGGAGGCTATTACAATCAGATCATAAATGACGTCAATTATTATGAATCCATTCACGATCGATTGTTGAAAGAAATTGTCTTATTGGTATTGTTTCTTTTCCTTGCTGCTGGACTCTTCTGGTATTTGAAAAAGAACCAGGCGCTAGAGCATCCCTTGATCACGAAAAGTCAGACCATCTTTCGCAGCATCCCAATGGACATCCGGCTTGTTTCGCTCCTGCCAGCAGGATTGTTCTACCTGATCTACTCCTTGGAGGCCAACTTTTTCGTGTTGCCCATTGGTTTTAGTCAAATCTTTACCCTTGTCGTGATGGCGCCGTTCACTGCCTATTTTCTCTTGTTTGTGTTAGAAGCATGGGTCATGCTCAAACAACCAGAGACCTTTACCCAACAATGGCAGAACAGCATTAGCCTGAAAATCCTTTCGGTCCTTCGAGACAGTTTTTCCGACAAAGGAATGTTTTTCAAGCTGACGACGATCCTTATTCTTACGATTGGATTTTGTGTCGCTGCGGGCACTGGTCTGATCTACTTCTTGAAAAGGGATTTGGAGCCTTTTCTCCTCGCGTTTTTTTATTGCGTGTTCTACGTCTTGTTCGTACTGCCTTATATCCTGCGCCGCATCGCATTATTGAATCGGATCACGCGCGGGGTCGAACAGATGTCTGCCGGGAATTTCGATGTCGTAATTGACGCCGGAAAGACCAAAGGCAAGCTGGCCAGCACAGCTCATTCCCTAAACAACCTCCAACAGGGGGTCAAACGCTCTCTCGACAACCAGATGAAAAGCGAGCGGCTCAAATCCGAGTTGATCACCAATGTGTCCCATGATTTGAAAACACCGCTGACCTCCATCGTCAATTATGTCGACTTGCTGAAACGGGAGAATTTGTCCCCAGAGACACGCAAAGAGTACGTACAAATTCTCGAACGGAAGACTGATCGGCTGAAAGCACTGATCGATGACCTGTTTGAGGCGGCGAAGATGTCGAGCGGTTCCGTCGAATTAAATATCGAGCAAGTCAATGTTGCCGCTCTGGTAAAACAGGCCCTGGCCGAGTTCAGCGATAAAATCGAGCAATCTTCGCTTACCTTCCGAACCAATATCGAGGACGGCAAGATTTACGCTCCGCTGGACGGCAAAAAAACCTGGCGCGTCTTTGAAAATCTGATCAGCAATGCGTTGAAGTATTCACTCCCCAATACACGCGTTTACGTCGATTTGACCGAATCTGCGGATAAAGTAAGGTTTACGATCAAAAATGTGTCCGCCTACGAGATCAACTTCGACGCCGAGGAGCTGTTCGAACGCTTCAAACGAGCTGACGAATCACGCAATACCGAGGGTTCTGGTCTTGGCCTCGCGATTGCCAAAAGCATCGTCGAGCTGCAAGGCGGTAAGCTGTTTATCGAAATTGACGGAGACTACTTCAAAGTGATTGTCGAGTTCACTCGTTACCGATAAGAAAAAGCCAATCATCCGGGAAACTCTCTTCCCGATGATTGGCTTTTCTGCTATATCGCAAATTCACGCTGAAACAGCTTTTGGACCTCCGCAGCAGCAGCTTCTTCATCAATGCCGTCAATCTCGAAGATGACTTCATCTCCTGTTTTTACCCCCAAAGCCATCACGCTAAGGATGCTTTTCCCATTTGCCTGCTTTTGGTCGCAAATGATTTTGACTGTCGAGCTGAATTGGTTCAACTGATGGACGAGCACCGATGCGGGCCGAGCGTGCAGTCCACCGCTGACGGTTACTTTTTCAGAAAATCGGATCATTCCATCTCTCCACCCCTTCCGTAATCAGGTAGTTACCTTGGCAAACTGGGGCAAATAGTCCTTGTGCGCTTCCAGCATCTCATCCAATATCTGTTTGGCTACCACGTCGGACGGGACGAGCGGATTGATCGTCATCGCCAGCAGAGCGAGATGATAGTCCCCTGTCACAGCAGCTTCTGCTGCCACCCTTTCGAATGACTTGATCTGCTGCACCAGTCCGCGAACCGCCACAGGCAGATCACCTACCGCCAAAGGGATTGGTCCTTCCTTGGTGATCACGCAGTTTACCTCCACCGCCGAGTCGTCGGGAATGCTGGCGATCGCGCCGTTGTTGCGCACGTTTACCGGCTGGATGTCCCGTCTGTCGTTGTAGATGGAATGGATCAGATTGCATGCTGCTTCGCTGTAATAGGCTCCGCCGCGTTTCTCCAATTGCGGTGGTTTGATCGCCAATTCCGGATCTTCGTAGAGCTCGAACAATTCCGCTTCCACTTTTTTGACCACCTCTGCCCGGGTCCCGTCTTTTTCCGCCGCCTCCAATTCATGCTCCAGCATCGTTTTTGTCTGGTAATAGTAGCGGTGATACGGGCAAGGCAGGATTCCCAAGGCCTTGATAAAATCCTTCTCCCAGCCCAGATCCAGGATGTTTTGCATCGTGATTCCCGATTGTTCGCTGCACAGCTTTTCGATCACCTGATCCGTCACATTTTCTCCGTCCACATAGACATCTGTGCCGTATACCATGTGATTCAAGCCAGCGAATGTAATATGCACGCGAGCTTGATCTACCCCGAGGATGGAGGCTACGCCCATCTTCATGCCGATCGGTACGTTGCACAAGCCGATGACCTTCCTGCGATTGGTATAGCGCAAGACTGCTTCCGTCACCATCCCGGCCGGATTGGTGAAGTTGATCAGCCAGGCATCCGGACAAAGCTCCTCCATATCACGGCAGATGTCCAGGATGACAGGTATCGTCCGCAAGCCTTTAAACAAGCCCCCTGGCCCATTGGTCTCCTGTCCGATCACTCCGTACTTGAGCGGAATTTTCTCGTCCAGAATGCGCGCATCCAACTGTCCGACACGGATTTGCGTCGTGACAAAATCAGCATCCTTCAAGGCCTCGCGCCGATCCAGCGTCAGGTGAATATCGATGGGAACCCCTGCTTTTTCCACCATGCGCTTTGCCAGCGCTCCTACCGTCTGCAGCTTTTTTTCTCCTGCCGGGACATCGACCAGCCATAGCTCGCGAACAGGCAACTCATCATAACGCTTGATGAAGCCTTCCACCAGCTCCGGAGTATAGCTGGAGCCTCCTCCTATGGTTACAATTTTGATTCCGCTCATACGCCTGCCCCCTTGCTTTGATGAATTTGGCCGTACATCTCGACGAATTCGGCTGCCAAATCCTTGATCGTCATCGCGTTCATCAGATGATCCTGGGCATGAATCAGCAGCATGCTCAACTCCAGCTTGTCGCCTGCAACTTCTTTCTGAATCAATGCCGTTTGGTTGTGATGGGCTTTTGTCAGTTCATCCGCCGCACGGTCAAGTGCACGCTGCGCACCAGCCATGTCTTTGTTCTTGGCGAAGGCAATCGCTTCCATCGCCAGGCTCCGCGCATTGCCCCCGTGCAGGATGAGTTGAAAGATCGCTTCCGTATGGTCCATATCTATCTCCACCTATCGAATGTCATGAAAAGTGACGAGCTGTACGCCTTTTTTCTCCAGATACTCGCTTACCTGCTTGGAAGTTAATATCTTCAGTTCCTTCGTCCGAGGCAGATGATAGCTGCTGCCCGCCAACACCTCATCATCGAGATATGCAGGGTGAGTCATGATTTCCGCAGTCGCACATCCGCCCCATTCATCTACAATCTCGCAGAACAAATCAGTGGAAAGTTGATCGCCATAGAAACGGTGCGAGAAACCCTCTGTCGTGATGCACGCCTGTTTCCGTCCTGCCCCGGCAAGCGTCCAGGGATTGCGGACCGGCACCTGATAGCGTTCGGCCAATTGGAGGACGATTGGCAAGACAGCCTCATGCGCGTGGACGTGGTGGTGGCTATCCAGATGGGACAGCGGCAGCCCGCTCTGCAAAAAACGCTCAATCTGGGCCGCAAACTCCCGCTCTATATCCTCTGGAGAAGCAGCCATCAGATGCTTGCTCCCGCGAAGGAACGCTCCGGTATGATCCGTCAAGGAAGGAACATCGGGGTGGACAGCATTCCCGCATGTCAACACGAGATGAACCCCCACCCCCAGCCTGGGGTTCTCCTTGGCGAGTCGGACTGCATGCTCAAAGCCGGGCATATTCACCATCATCGTTGCAGAGGAAACCACCCCGTTGACGTGCGCTTCTACAATTCCCAAATTGACACCTTTGGAATAGCCAAAATCGTCTGCATTCACAATCAGTTTCATTGCCAAGTCCTTTCTTCTTACAGATTACATGGTTAGGGTACGATCCGAATTTTGCGCAGCGCTACCCTGTTCCTCCGCCAGCTTTTTCTTATCCCACATGCGGAAAAACGGATAGTAGATGATGAGCGAGACAATGAAGTTAAATGCCTGCAGCACCATCCCCGAAATTTTTCCTCCGGTGGCCAGATAGCCGCTGATGATCAAGGGCGTGGTCCACGGCACCGCCACACCGCTCGGCTTCGCCACCAATCCAGTAGACATCGCGAAGTAGCTGATGATGACGAGGACGACAGGCGCCAGGATGAAGGGAATGATCAGCAGGGGATTCATGACGATTGGCATCCCAAACGTCACAGGCTCATTAATATTGAACAGGCCAGGCGCAATGGATAGTCTGCCGATATTTTTCATCTGCTGACTCCTTGCCCTCATCAGCATGAGGACGACCAAGGCAAGCGTGGCTCCTGATCCCCCCGCATAGATCCATAGATCAAAGAACTGCTGCGTAATGACGTTGGGCAGTTCTCCGTTAGGATCTGCCTGGAACGCCGCCCTGTTCTGATCCATCAAGGAAAGCCAAATCGGTCCCAACACACCGCCTACAATCGCTGCCCCATGCAATCCTACCGCCCACAGCATGTGGACCAAGAGAACCGCAATTATTGCGCCAATGAGGCTTCCGCCGAGTGCGTTCAGAGGAACGGCGAGAAGATCGGAAACGATGTTGTGGATGCTTTCAAACGAGGTGTTCTCCAACAGAATTCGCAGCAGCCAGACCACCAGCAGCACGACAAAAGCGGGGATCAAGGCGACAAAAGAGCGCGATACAGCCGGTGGGACACCAGCGGGCATCGTAATCACGATATTTTTTTGAATGATTTTGCGATAGATCTCCGTTGAAATGATCGCCAGAAGCATCGCGACGAACAACCCCTGGCTGCCCATCAAAGCGACGGGAATGACCCCGCCTACTTCTACCGCCGCGGAAGCTCCTTCGGGCGTGAACATCGTCTTGTAGGGGGTAGCCAAGAGGAAGGCCGCTACCGAAATCGCTCCTGCCGACAAGGGGTCTACTTTATATTTTTCAGCCAAACGGTATGCCACCCCAAAACTTACGATAAGAGCCATAATGTCAAACGTGGCGTTTACCGGGTACAGCAATTTGGTCAGCCAATTTTCTCCGAACACCGAACTCATAAAGTCGTTGTAACCTGGAATGGGAAGAAAACCAATGATGAGGAAAAGGGAGCCAATAATCAACAGCGGCAAGGTTAAAATGATCCCGTCACGTATTGCTTGCAGGTGTTTTTGCTCAGCGATCCGTCCCGCAACAGGCATGACGCGATTTTCCAAAAACGTAATAAATCCGCCCATACTTACCCTCCTCTACTTTTTCAAACCCATTGCAAACTCCAGTACATTCTTTCCATTGAGTGTCCCGTAATCCAGCGCTTGAATCACATCGACAGGAATGCCCAGCGCGTCACCCTCCTTTTTCATCTCCGCCAGCTTGTAGCGAACTTGAGGTCCGAGCAGGAGTACGTCAGCTTGCCCAATATGCTGCTTGACCTCGCCCGCAGAGACTGCCCAAATTCTTGCCACAATCCCTTTTTCCTGCGCCGCCTGTTCCATCCTTTGGACCAACAGGCTTGTCGACATCCCTGCTGCACAACAAAGCAAAATGTTCACGTCATCTCCTCCCTTTCGTATACACTGGAAAAGATTGCAAGCGCCATGCCAAAACACCAAAATGTATGCGCTTTCACAAGTGTGGGCTCTCGCTTTGCTTCGTGTTTTATGGAAAACGCTTTAGTGTTTTGTCTTACGGCTGAATTGGAAAAAAAGAAAACACTAATCAGGCTAGTGTTTTATCCTCTACACCACAAAAAAGTTCATGATATAGCAAAGGTCATCGTCGCGAACGGCAACCTCGTATTTTTCTACAATCGGCTGCATCTCATGGCGCACCAGGCTGTACTCTTTTTTATGGGCAGTCAAATACTGTTCTTTGTCGGTGTACATGGTCGTCTGCGCCCCTTTTTTCAAGCGGTCAACCATGCAGCAGATATGCAGATAGACCCCGATGCGCGTATCGAAATCCAACTTCCGGTGAAGGCGCTCCTCCATTCGGGCCACACAGGTCATCACATCGCGCAGCAAAGTTTCGACGGAATCCATTTTCAAATGTTCTCGAAGCTCCCCTTCCATTTTGTACAGGGCTTCCTCCTGGTCGATCATCTGCTGGATATCCTGCAGAGCCTCTCCTGTCACCACGTCATCCATCCCGAAGCAGCGCAAGTCTTTGTCCAGCATGTAATTGCTCACGACACACAGTACCTTTCGCCCTTCCTTGATCGCCTTCAATTGCTTGCGCGCCTCGGACTTGTCGATCAACTGCAGAGGCACGAACTCAAGCAACGACTCATCGTAGCGCAGTTTGGACTCCAACATCTTTTTCAGGAACAGAGCGCTCCCCTCCCCGGACAGGCAGGCTGCCACGATCGCGAGTGCAGGCATGCTTTGTAAAGGCTGTTCCCGTTGCTGGAATTCCACCAGCCCATGTCCCATGCTGACAACATCTCGATACACATCCTCCAAGGTATGCCCCAGCATCGCCTTCCTCGTTGCCTCGATCACGTGCGGCGTGCTGACCATCGGGATCACTCTGACCGGAATGCCCAGCTCCCTCTCGATCACTTCCCCAAACCCCAGCAGCGAACCCATGTCTACCAACAGCAACAGGCCGGCACTGCCTCCAATCTCCCTGGCTACCTCAATCGCCCGCTCCAGGATGAGGGAAGAATCCACTTCCAGGGGCAAATCGATGGCCCTGGCATATTGGGTTACCAGCAAGCGGTTTGTGACATCTGCCATCGCCGTAGCTCCACCGCTGCCATGCGTGATGACCAGAATCCCGATCATCTCCCGCTTTTCCTCGACCTCCTCATCATCCAGCACGAAGAACATCGTCAGATATCCCGCTTCCCCGATGGGCAGGTCCATCAGCAGAGCCTCCTCGATCATCCGCACACATTCCAAAGCGACGGCGAACTCTTTTTTGTACTTGATCCTCACATTGTTGACGTGCGGATGGACGATCTGCTTTCCATGACTCAGCCGTTCCCGTGAAGTCTGGATATGCAGAGCCAGTCCGAAAATCACTTTTTGACTCAGCACCTTGCCCAAACGGGACTCCGCATATCGGACGATCTCTTCTACCAGCCGGATAATCACCGGGTCAATGATGCGCCGCATATCCTCCTTGTTGATTCGCTGATGAACACCTTTGATAAACGGCGTAAAGTAATTTTCGATGTCGAATTCCAGTTCTTCCTCACTGACTCCTTGATCGCGCAGCTCCGCAATTTTCTGCTCGATCTTTTCGTAGACGCTGTCCGCCGAATCTTCTCGGTCCCGCACGACCAGAATATTCTCTGCCTGGGGCTGAACGACAAAGCTCTTGTGATCCGTGCCAAACAACTCTTCCAGCGCCGGCCGCATCTCCTTGGCATACAATAGTCCTTGCTTGACGTGATGAGGCAAATCCTGGACCGAGACCCGCAGCTGTTTTTTTCCCGCAGAAATAAAATCCGCATACGCCCTTGCACAGGTCAGCTGTATATCGGTATGCAACTGCCCAATGTTGTTGGGGCAGTGATAGGACAAAAAGGCGTGTATCGCACTGGCAGAGACGTGAATCTCCCGCCCGAGGCGAAACGCTTCTTCACGGAAAAAACTCATCGTAATATGGTACCGCTCCTCAATGCCCCGCTCGACTAGCGAAGGAAGCTTGATAATCATCGGGATTCGCCGGATAAAGGTCTTGAGCAGGCTCGATTCCGGATTCTCCGTCGTCGCCGAGATGATCTGCATCTGCGCGGAGCGCTCTACCTCTGTCTCTCCTACGCGACGAAATGTCCCCTTGTCCATAAAAGTAAAAAAGATTTCCTGCCCCTCAGCCGGCAGGCGATGCACCTCGTCAAGAAAGAGAATCCCGCCATCCGCTTTTTCGACCAGGCCGCGTCGATCCTGTTCCGCACCTGTATACGCCCCCTTTTTCACGCCAAAAAGTTGGCTGATCAACAGCTGGGGATTGTTCGCATAGTCCGCGCAGTTAAAGACGACAAAAGGCGCTTCCGGGCTCAACCGCCCGATATCCACCGCAAATTCGTGAATCCAGCCCGCAAACACCGATTTGCCTACGCCTGTCTCACCCAGGATCAGACAGTGCATCCCCCGCGGCGGATAGAGAACAGCTGCCTTCGCCTGCTCGATCTGCGTCTGCAAGCTCTTGTTCGTCTTCGCCAGGCGATCCAATGCCGTCTCCACCTGGTATCGGGAATCCCCGGTCGGCTTCACATGAAACAAAGTAGGCCGTCCCACTACCTTCTCTATCTTTTGCTCTTTCCATAACAGATTCAGATCGCTGCTTACATTGGCCCTGGAGAGTCCCAGCATATTCGCCAGATCGCTGGCGCTGACCCGCGCTTGCGGACCTAACTCCATCAGCTTCTGAAAGATCAAGTCGACCCGTTTCATTTCATCACCGCCAATCGTTAGTGGAAAATGCCGATACACATAGAAGCAGTTCGGTTTCATTTCCATGCAGAGAAGGAAATTCCTTCCTTATCTAGCTCTCGTCGATTTATTTCTGACCCGCGAGCACTCCTACGGTATAATGAATGTATACAAAACGCTCTTGACTCATGACCACGCGTCTCATCCCTGGAGTCGTTTTGCACTGATAAGACAGGAGATTGTGACAGCCATGCTGGTTTTCATTTTGTTTACCATCTGGGCATTGGGATTGTTCGTCTTGTTTACCGATCCCCGTCGTACAGAGATTCGCTGGGGAAGCGCGACTGCGTTTGTCGGAGGCGGCGGATTCCTTGCCGGCGTCATCGATGAATTCATCCTTGTCCACTATGCAGATATTCTCGCTCAACACCCGGGCTGGCTAAGCGTATTTTCCATCTTGAGCAGAGGCGCTTCCTTCGTGTGTCAGGTGGGGCTTCCCTATACCTTTTTGATGTTCGCGATCCACTCCAGCGACACCATCTCGAAAAAAGTCAAAAGAGTAATACAATACACGGCGCTGATCCCACCGCTCGTCATGCTGATGATCACGCCGCTCTATCCCGTTCTCGATTTCAACTATTGGATCATGGTAGCGTGGGTGATTCCGTACTTTTTGGCAGCTTGTACCTTGCTGATCATCCTGTATCGGCAGGAAAAAGATCCTTTGGTCAAAAAAAACCGTTTCTTCACCAATATTCTGATCATCGTGCCGCTCTTTTTCGTCTTTACTTTTATCTACGTTATGCGAATTCAAAACGACTACGACGCCTGGCGCTACAATTCACTCGTCGTCGGAGTCCAGTTTATTTTTATCGTGGCGATCAGCCTGAAATACGGCTTCCTCGGAGTCCGGCTCCGCGTAGAGAAAAGGCGGCTGGACAGCACCCTGCGCGCGATCACCTCCGGGGCACAAATCGTCAACCATACGATCAAAAATGAAGTCGGCAAAATCTCCCTCTACGCGGAGCGGATGCAAGCCTATGCGCAAAAGACCGATCAGCCGCAGCTGCAGGAGGACGCAGCGGTGCTGCAGCAATCCTCGGAGCATATCCTGAACATGGTAGCGCGCATCCAGGATCAATTGCGCGAGGTAATCCTGCAGGAAGACACCGTCTACCCGGGCCAGATCGTCACGCAGGTCGCGAATACGCTGGCACCCTATACGGAGAAATACCGGATCGAGGTCGTGCTGGAGCTGGAGGATACGGAGCCATTGACCTGCGACCCCGTACAGCTTCGCGAAGTCCTTACCAATCTGGGCATGAACGCGATCGAAGCTATGAGATCCGGCGGCCGGCTCGCCTTCCAGGTGTTTCGCTCCAAAAAGCATCTGGTCATCGCCGTCGCCGATACCGGCTCCGGCATCAGCAAGGAAAACCTCCCGAATGTCCTGGACCCTTTTTTCTCCACGAAAAAGACGGGCCACAACTTCGGGCTGGGGCTCTCCTACTGCTACCATGTCATGCAAAAGCATCAAGGAATGCTGGAGCTGACCAGCGAGCCCGGCAACGGCACCACCGTTTTCCTGTTGTTCCCGAAAAAACGCATCGTCCATCACTGACCCATTCATCAAAAGCCGAAAGGAGGCCTAGCACACCATGGAGAAGATCAAGATTTTTCTCGTAGAGGACGATCCAGCATGGCGCAAAGGGCTCGTCGATTACCTGAACAGCCAGCCCGACATCACGGTCACCGGGGAAGCAGGCACCAAGGAAGAAGCATTGGAACGCTTCCAGCCCGAATGCACTGATGTCATCCTCATGGACATCAATCTGACCGAAAACAACCTGGACGGGATCGAAACCGTCTACATCCTGACCGAGCAGCATCCGGCATGCAAAATCATCATGCTCACTTCCTTGACCGATGAGCAAGTGATCGTCGAGTCCTTCTCAGCCGGTGCGGTCAACTACATCAGCAAATCCAGCTTCAAGGAAATACCCGACGCCATCCGCGCTGCCCACTCGCAGCAGTCGGCGATTCACGCCACGGCAGCTGCCGCTTTGCGCAATGAATTTTTACGGATGAAAAATGAAGAATACCAGAAGCTGCTTTCCCCCGCGGAAAAAGACATCCTGCAGCTCATCCACCAGGGTCAGACCCAATCGCAAATCGAACAATCGCTCCACATCACCAAACGGACGATCAAAAACCACATCAACCGCATCCTCAAAAAAATGGGCGTCAAAACCAGCAAGGAGGCAGCCGCCAAAGCAAGCCAGCGCAAGCTTTTCTAGCGAGCACGGCGGGCTTTTGGGGGCTGCCTTTTTCTCTCTCCTGCCCCTTCTGACCAAGACTTATGACCAGGTACCAAGCAAAGTTGGTACTTTTTTAATTCTCCCCACTCTTTACAATTAAGGCTAAGCAATCATCATTTTTGTAAAGGTGTGGTATTCATGTTTTTGGTTCACGCCCTGCTGAAAGCAATCCTGACACTGTGGTTCCGCCCACGCATGAAAGGTCTCGAAAAGCTCGACCTTTCCCAGCCATCCTTGATTACGCCCAATCACGTATCTCTTTTGGATGCGGTATTGCTCTCCTTTACCTTGCCGAAAAACGCGACCTTCGTGGTCAATACGGAGATCGCCAAAAAGTTCGCCTTCTTTCTGCGCTTCCGCAAGCATGTCACCGTCGATCCACTCAACCCTTACTCCATTCGCCACATGCTGCGCGTGCTGAAAAAGGGTGAGACTCTGGTGATTTTCCCGGAAGGACGCATCACCACCACTGGCGGCCTGATGAAAATTTACAGCGGTGTCGGCTACCTCGCCATGCGTACCGGCGTCCCCGTCTATCCCGTGATCATCCAAGGACTGCAGCGTTCGAAATTTTCCTACTTGCAAGGCAAATTGCGTCTGCTCTGGTTCCCTGACGTCACGTTTACAATCGGAAATCCGTTTACCATCGCCCATGACAAGAACCGCTCGATGCGCGAACAAAAAGCATCTGCCAGCGACCTGGTATTGCGTACACTCCAAAACGAGCTGTTCCAAAGCCAGATGAAAACCAACGTCAACCTGTTTGACGAAGTCTTGCAAGCAGCGAAAATCAACGGCCCTAAGATGGAAATTGCCAAAGACCTGACTACGGCCGTCAATTACCGGACCTTGCTGGTCGGCAGCTACCTGCTCGGCAACAAGCTTCGTCCGGAGCTCTTGGGCCAATCCACAGTCGGCCTGTTTCTGCCCAATTCGGTCGGACACCTGATTACTCTGCTGTCCCTGTTTCGCATCGGCAAAACACCAGCCATTCTGAACTTTTCGCTGGGCATCCGCCCGTTGCTGGACTGCTGCGAAACAGCGGAGATCAAGACGATCCTGACTTCCCGCGTCTTTATTGAAAAAGGAAAGCTGGACCCGATCATCGACGGTTTGCAGGACCAGATGAAAATCATCTATCTGGAGGACTTGAAAGCGACTGCCACCACTTTTGACAAAATCGCAGCGCTCATCCGCTACCTGACCAAACAGCCTGCACAAAAATCCAACAACGAGCTGGTGCTGTTTACATCCGGCAGCGAAAGCAAGCCAAAAGGGGTCGTGCTGACCCATACCAACCTGTTTGCCAACATCCAGCAGGTGACCAGCGTGATCGACATCACGTCACGCGACAAGTTTTTCAACGCCTTGCCGATGTTCCACAGCTTCGGTCTGACCGCCGGGACCTTGCTGCCCGTCGTCAAGGGAGTGCCGGTCTACCTGTACCCCAGCCCATTGCATTACAAGGCGATCGCCGAGCTGGTCTACGATCAAAACGCGACGATCTTGTTCGGAACCTCCACCTTCATGGCTGGATACGGCCGCATGGCTCATCCGTACAATTTCTACTCGCTCCGTTACGTGTTCGCAGGAGCTGAGAAGCTGAAAGACGACGTCCGCCAAATGTGGATGGAGAAATTCGGTGTGCGAATCTTCGAAGGCTACGGCGCTACAGAAACAGCCCCGATCCTGTCGCTGAACACACCTCTCGCCAACAAGCAAGGAACAGTAGGACGCTTGCTTCCAGGCATGTCGTATCGCCTGGAGGCCGTCGAGGGGATCGAGGGAGGGGGCCAGTTGCTGGTAAAAGGGCCCAATGTGATGAAGGGCTACCTGATCCACGGAAAAGGCTTCCTGCCGGCAGAAGAATGGTACCAGACCGGCGACTTGGTCGAGGCAGACGCGGAAGGCTATCTAACCATCAAGTCCCGCCTGAAGCGATTCGCCAAGATCGGCGGAGAGATGGTCTCGCTGAACCTGATCGAGGAGTTGGCGATGCAATGCTTTGGTCACTCCGGGTTCGCTGCCATCACTGTGCATGATCAGCGAAAAGGCGAGCGCGTACTGCTCTACACGACCGATGAGACAGTAGAGCTCGGCCCGCTGCGCGCCTACATCCAGCAGCTTCAATTTTCACCGTTGCTCGTACCGGGAGCGATCCGGCATGCAAAAGCACTGCCGCTTCTCGGCAGCGGAAAAACAGATTACGTCAGCTTGAAGCAATGGGCTGAGCGTGGAGGAGAAACAGCATGAAAACGCGATTACAACCCTTGCAAGCCTTGTATTTTACCCAGTTTCTATCTGCCTTCGCCGACAACATGATCCTGTTTGTGATCGCGAATCTGCTGCGGGAGAACGGTTTTTCTCCCGCCATGCTCGCGCTCGTCTCCATCTCCTTTTTTCTGCCGTATCTCTTTCTGGCACCGCTCGTGGGACCGTTCGCAGACAAACATCCCAAGTCGCTCGTGCTGGTGATCGGCAATTTGATCAAGGCTCTCGGCGTCCTGCTCTTGTTTTTCATTGATCAATCCAGCATCCTGCTGCTGATGCTTTGCTACTTTACGGTCGGCGTAGGCGCGGTCGTCTACTCTCCTGCCAAATACGGAATCTTGCCGGAGTTGACGAAAAACGAAGAGGAATTGTTTCATGCCAATGCCCGCATCGAAGCCTATACGATTATCGCGATTCTGACCGGGATCGGCGGCGGCGGTGCGATTGCTTCCATGACGCACCCGCTGCTTTCTTCCGGCATCTGTCTCGCTCTCTATCTGCTGTCGCTCGGGGTGACATTTTTTATCCCGCGCATGCACGGAGATGCTACGATTCGTTACGGTGCCGAGGCGCGCCGCTTCTTCCTTGATTTCCAGAAGCTGATGAAACGGCCGGAGACCAACTTCGCCCTCGTCGGCACGGGAGCGTTCTGGATGAGTTCCGCTGTTCTGCGCGTCGCCGTGCTGGCATGGATTCCAGCCGCGCTGGCCATCGACCCGCAACACTTTTCCGTTTCGCTGATTCTGGCAACGACATCTATCGGGATTATTGCAGGAGCGTTTTTGGCTCCCAAATTGATTCCGCTGCAGAAGTTCACTCGTTCCTTGCTCTACGGCTTTGGCATGTTCCTCGTGATTGTGCTGTTTCCCTGGATTCACGTCACGTTTATCGCCATCTGTCTTTTGCTTCTGGTCGGCTTTATGGGCGGGGTGTTCATCATTCCGATGAATACGGTCTTGCAGGAGGAAGGGAAAAAGATGGTGGGCTCGGGGAAAACCATCGCGATTCAAAACTTTATCGAGAACTTTCTGATGGCTGCAGGTTCCGGCATCTACTATCTCTTTACGTACATGAGTGATTCGATCTCCGGCGCCATCGTCTTGCAAGGGTTGGTCCTGCTGCTCTTTCTGTTCTATCTGGCGAAGATGCGCAGACAGATTCGCGGGAGAACAAGTATGCAATCAAGGAGTGTTTCGTAGGTCCTCCTACTGTAGTGGAGCGGAGGAAAAAGGGAAAAACGCTTCAGGCGGGTTGGGATCTTCGCTGTGGGTCATCCCCGGCCGGCTCCACTTCAAAGACGGAACCCTCGGCCAAAAGCAGCCATTTCGAAGATGGGGTTCAGGGTGTAGAGTAGAGAACTGACGCTTTCTGGCGACCGTTTGGTCGCCTTACTCCTATCAGTTCCCCCTCATCAAACCGTACGTGAGGTTCTCCCTCATACGGCTTTCCGATGTTCTT
>Ga0182742_1001172_pt1 | contig 35208 bp, 47 predicted proteins | sample eDN5th37CBELigMG_FD_128880 | JGI IMG/M metagenome (GOLD analysis project Ga0182742, IMG submission 128880) | Enriched Miracle-Growth compost microbial communities from Emeryville, California, USA - eDNA 5th pass 37_C BE-Lig MG (version 2)... ... | reverse complement strand
TCCGAGAGCTGGATCCGCTCGCGCTGCTCGGCGCTCAGCGGCACGCGCTCGCGGAACAGCCGCTCGTGGTCCTTGAGCGGCAGGTCGGACACGCGCATGTCGCGCCCGAGCTTCAGCCGCGTCGTCACCTCGGTGACGTAGGCGTCGATGTCCGGGCGGCCCTGCGACTTGGCGACCGAGACGCGGTGGTGCCCGTCGCGCACGAAGTACAGCTCGCCGACCTGGTAGAGCGAGACCGGCGGCATCGCCTCGCCGCGCCGCTGGGCGGCCGCGATCCGCTCCCAGCGCGAGCGCAGGCGCTGGGAGGTGGGGCGGAAGCCGCGGTCGAAGTCCGCGGCGCGGTCGACCGTGCCGACGATGTCGTCGAGCTGGACGACCTGCAGGCCGCGGTCGACCTGCCCCGTCCGCCCGAGCGCGTCGACGACCTCCTCGAACGGGAGGATCATCGCGACGTCGTCCGGCTCGCCGCGGAGGCGGCGCGCCACCTGGGCCAGCAGCCGCGCCCGCCTGGCGCGGCTGAAGTCGTGCTGTGCGTCCTGCGAAGGGGAGCCGGTACTCATCCGGCTCCGAGGTTACGCACCCACCGCGTCGCCGTTGAGTGCCTCATCCAGCGTCTCCACGATCGTGAAGACGCCGTCGAGCCCCGTGATCCGGAACGTCTTGGCGATCGCGTCGCTGTTGCACACGATCACCAGCGCGCCCTCGAGCCGCCGCAGGCGCCGGTGGGCGCCGATCAGGACCCCGAGCGACGAGGAGTCGATGAAGGTCGTCCCGGTGAGGTCGACGATCACGTTGGTGCATCCCGCATCGATCGGGGCGGAGACGCGCTGTTTGAACTCCGGAGCGGTGAAAAGATCGATCTCCCCGGTGACCGCGACGATGTGCCTTCCGTCGTCGGCGGGCCGGTCCTCAATAGAAAAAGCCATGGCCATCGCCCGAGGTCATCCCCGGGGCGGGCACATCTCAATCCCGTTCGAACGTCTAAGTCGGCGCGCCGGCGTACTCGAGGCGGACGTGCAGGAACTCCTGCTCGCCCTCCGGAGCGACCCGCAGCTCGTCCGCGAGCTGCTCGATCACATTGCCGACGCCCGGCACCGCGGCGTCGACCACGAGCGCCTCGCCGCCGCCGGGCCGCAGCGGCCCGACGCGCAGCGAGAGCGTGCGCGGGCCGGGCCGGAAAGCCACGTCGACGGTGTTGCCGAGCACGTGCGCGGGCGCACGCGCGGCGATCAGGTCCGCCACCAGCACGGCATCGTCCAGGCGGTCGAGCGGCAGGTCGGCGCGGGCGGCGAGCATGCCGACCACGCGGCGCAGGATCGGCCCCACCAGCGGGCCGGCGGCGATCGAGACGGTCGTCGGCGCGTCCGCGCCCAGGCCTTGCTCCGTCACGCGGCGTCCCCGCGGCGCTGCCGGGAGAACGTCATCGCCACGCGGCTCCCGCCGCCCTGGACGGGGATGAGCTCGACGTCGTCGGCGATCGCGGCGATCAGCGGCAGGCCCAGGCCCGGCCCGGTGGTGTCCGAGCTGGTGCCGATACCCCGGCCCCGGTCGGCGACCACGACGGTCACGTGCTCGTCCCCGGGTTCGATCGAGATCTCCACGGGACCGGTCCGGCCGGCCGGGTAGGCGTGGCGGACCACGTTCGTGCAGGCTTCCGTGACAGCAAGGCGGAGGTCCTCTACGAGCTCGTCGGGCAACCGCAGCGCTTCGGCGAACGCCCCGAGCACGTGCCGGATCACCGACACGTTCTCCGGCCGGGCCGGCAGCGTCAGCTTGACGTCCGTCGGCGTCGGGTCCGTCGCCGGCACGGAGCGGAGCTGGGTTTGTGCGTTGCTGGCGCCCATTGTCAAATCACGCGTCCTGGTACCCGACGGTTGATGCAGCCTAACCGCGACGGGGCCTGGAATCTTGCCGTTCGAAGCATGACACGTCGCGGAGCTGTCAGCCCTGGTTGCGCAGGGACGGGTCCTCGGCGACCTGCTGTTCGGCGGTGGCGTGCGCGCACAGGTACTGAAACGCCGCTTGGAGCATGTCGTTACCCGCCGAGGCCGCGAGCACGGTCGCGACGGTGCGTCCGGCGGCGGGCGCGTGCGTGCGCAGCGCGACGAGCGCCAGCGCGCTCCAGGCGCCCGTGCAGCGCGTGCAGGTCAGCAGCTCGCCGACCGCGTAGCGCAGCCGGCGCCCCTTCGGGCGGCGCCGGTCCTCGTCGACGAACGGCCGCCGCATCCAGCTCTCGACCTTCTCGTGCACGACGAGCTTGGACAGCGCGAAGCTCGCGGCGGCGATCATCGCCAGTTCGGCGCGGGGGATCGGCTCACGGCCGTGGGAGCTGGCCGCGGTGGCGGCCAGCAGGGCGCCGTAGACCGCCGAGAGCGCCGCGTAGTCGGCGGGCTCGGTCGGTGTGCGTTCGACGGGATCCAACTCAGATCGGCCGCGGGTTGGGGTCGGGCGGGAGCGGGATCGGGTCGGGGGTCGGCAGCGGCGGCTCGGGGTCCGGCGGGCGCGGGGTGGGAGTCATCACCGCTGTCGCCTACCCGCTTAACGCAAACGGGACGCCGATGAGGGCGTCCCGTTCACTGAGGAGGAGGGTTGTGGCGCGCCAGCCGGGTGAGTGGAGGGCATCCGTTCAGCGCGACAATCCGTTGATTCCCACGAGTCCGCGGCGACAAACCAATCTGTCCGCGATGTCAGGGTGTTGACCTGCGGCCCTCGGCCTCGCCACCGACGACCGGGCGCGCGACGTCCGGCGAATCCTGCTCGCGCGTGGTCCCGCGGAAGCCCGGGGGTTGCCCGCTGCCGCCGTGGACGGTCGCGTCCTGGCCGGCGACGGTCTCGCCGCGCTCGTTCTGCTCGCCGGCGTGCTGATCGGTGTCGCCCGCCGGGGTGCCGTCGTCGGATCCGATGATGCTGAGCGCGTTCTGGTCGGCGCCCGGATCGCCGGCGTCCGAGACGTTGCTCTTGCGGGTCGCGTTCGTGACGAGGAAGAACACGAACCCGCTGACGATGAGGAGCACGATGACCCCTGCGATGACATAGCCCATAGTGGGCGCCTACCCGCTGGTTGGCGGGGATGAAACGGTGGGTAGCCGCATTGGCATGGCTGATGAACTGAAGGGCAAGAAGATCGCGTTCCTGGCGGCTGAAGGCGTCGAGCAGGTGGAGCTGACCGAGCCGTGGAAGGCGATCGAGCAGGCGGGCGGCACGCCCGAGCTGATCTCGGTCGAGGACGGCGAGGTGCAGGCCTTCAACCACCTCGACAAGGCCGACACGTTCCCGGTCGACCGCACGGTGGCCGACGCCAAGGCGTCCGACTACGACGGGCTCGTGCTCCCGGGCGGGGTCGCGAACCCCGACTTCCTGCGCATGGACGAGGACGCGGTGGGCTTCGTGCGCGGCTTCTTCGAGCAGAGCAAGCCGGTCGGCGTGATCTGCCACGGCCCGTGGACGCTGGTCGAGGCCGGCGTCGTGCGCGGGCGCACGCTCACGTCGTGGCCGTCGCTGCGGACCGACCTCGAGAACGCGGGCGCGACCTGGGTCGACGAGGAGGTCCACGTCGACAACGGCCTCACGAGCTCCCGCAACCCCGACGACCTGCCGGCGTTCTGCGCCAAGCTCGTCGAGGAGCTCGCCGAGGGTAAGCACGCCGGGCAGACCGCCGGCGTGTCCTGATGGCGACCGCGGTCCTGGACATCGACGGCACGCTGGTCGACACGAACTACCACCACGCGATCGCGTGGTTCAGGGCCTTCCGGCAGCACGGCTTCGTGCTGCCCCTGTGGCGCATCCACCGTCACATCGGGATGGGCGGCGACCAGTTCGTCGCCGCCCTCGCCGGCGAGGGCTTCGACCGCGAGCAGGGCGACAGCGTGCGCGCCGCCGAGAAGGTCCTCTACACCGAGATCATCCACGAGGTCCAGCCGCTCGCGGGCGCGCGGGCGCTGATGGAGGACCTCAAGGGCAACGGGCACACCGTCATCCTCGCCTCCTCGGCCAAGCCCGAGGAGCTCGAGCACTACCTGACGCTGCTCGACGCGCGCGCACTGGCCGACGGCTGGACGGACTCGGGCGACGTCGAGCGCACCAAGCCCGAGCCCGACCTCGTGCTGGCCGCGCTCGAGAAGGCCGGCGCGGCGCCCAAGGAGGCGGTGATGATCGGCGACTCGGTCTGGGACTGCAAGGCGGCCAAGGCCGCTCGGGTGCGCTCGGTCGGCGTGCGCACCGGCGGCTTCTCCGAGCAGGAGCTGCTCGACGCCGGCGCGTCCGCGGTCTACGACTCCGTGGAGTCGCTGCGGGAAGGGCTCGACGAGAACATCCTCAGGGTGTGAGCGCGGACGCGCGACGGTCGCTGCTATGGATAGTCTCGTAGCGACCTCGCGGGCCGCGGGGAGCGGCCCGGCACGAGAGGAGAAGCCTTCGCGATGACCTCCGTCCCCGCGGGACGGCCCGACGACGGTCCGAGCCGGTCAGCGGAGGACCGGCGGCTGCTGATCCGCTACCACCGGCATGGCGACAAGGCGGCGCGGGAACAGCTCGTGCAGCGCCTGCTGCCACTCGCCCGGCGGATGGCGCGCCGCTACCGGCGCTCGGACGAGCCGCTCGATGACCTCGTGCAGGTCGCGACGCTCGGGCTCATCAAGGCCATCGACCGCTTCGATCCTTCGCGCGAAACCGCGTTCTCGTCCTACGCGGTGCCGACGATGCTCGGCGAGCTCAAGCGCTACTTCCGCGACAACGGCTGGGCGGTGCATGTCCCGCGCGGCATGCAGGAGCGCGTGATGCAGGTCGACAACGCCGTCAAGGACCTGTCGCGGCGGCTCGGCCGCTCGCCGTCGGCGGCCGAGGTCAGCGCGCAGCTGAAGCTCACGACCGAGCAGGTGCTGGAGGCGATGGAGGCCGCGTCGGCCTACGACGCGGTGTCGCTCGAGTCCTACCGCTTCGGCGACGAGGGCGACGGCGAGACCTACGCGGAGTCGATCGGCGTGGAGGACGACCGCTTCGAGCTGGTCGAGTACGGCGCGACGATCGCGCCCACCCTGCAGGCGCTGCCGGCGCGCGACCGGATCGTGCTGCACCTGCGCTTCGTGGAGGACATGACGCAGGCCGAGATCGCCGAGCGCGTGGGCGTCTCGCAGATGCACGTGTCGCGGCTGATCCGCCGCGCCCTGGAGCGCCTGCGGACCGTCGCCGAATACTCAGGCTAGACACCGCAAAACGGGGTTACGCATCTGACCCGGTCCGTTTCGCGAGAAGCGGTTCTCGGAGAGGGGTTTGGGCCATGGCCCGAGTCCTCGGAATCAACGCCGTCTTCCACGATCCCGCGGCCGCCATCGTCGTCGACGGGGAGACCGTCGCCGCCGCCGAGGAGGAGCGCTTCTCGCGCCGCAAGCACGGCAAGCCGCCCGTCGCGTTCTCGACCTGGGAGCTGCCCGAGGCGGCGATCCGCTTCTGCCTGGACGAGGCGGGGCTGGCGCCGGGTGAGCTCGACGCGGTCGCCTACTCCTACGACCCGGCGCTGGCGGTCCCGGCCGGGACGGACATCACCGCCGCCGACTGGGAGGGCCTGCGGACGCTGTACGTGCAGCGCGCGCCGCGCTTCCTCGCGACCGCGCTCGGCGGCTGGGAGGGCGACTTCCGGTACGTGCCGCACCACGTCGCGCACGCCGCGTCGGCCACGTTCTGCTCGGGCTTCGACCCGTGCTCGGTGCTGGTGCTCGACGGGCGCGGCGAGCGCGGCTCGCATCTCGCGGGGCGGTTCGCGGGCGGCGCGCTGGACGTGCTGGCGGCGCAGGCGCTGCCGCACTCGCTCGGGCTGCTCTACGAGGACCTGACCGCGCACCTCGGCTTCCGGCGCTCGTCGGACGAGTACAAGGTGATGGCGATGGCTTCCTACGGGGAGCCCGCGTTCTTGTCAGATTTCCGGCGCCTCGTGTCCGTGGACGGCGCCGGCGGGTTCCGGGTCGAGCCGTTCGACTGGGCGGCGTTCGCGCCGCCGCTGCGCCCGCGCGCGGAGTTCACGGCCGCCCACGCCGCGCTCGCCTGCTCGGTGCAGCGGCGCCTCGAGGAGGTCCTGCTCGAGCTGGCGGGCTGGCTGCACGAGCGCACGGGCGACCGCGACCTGGTGCTGGCCGGCGGCGTCGCCCTCAACTGCGTCGCGAACTCGCGGCTGTGGCGCGAGGGGCCGTTCGCGCGCGTCTGGGTCCAGCCGGCGTCGGGGGACTCGGGCACGGCGCTGGGCGCCGCGCTGCAGGTGGCGGCCGAGCTGGGCGACGCGGTCGCGCCGATGCGCACGGCGGCGCTCGGGCGCGGCTGGGACGACGCCGGGCTGGCGGCGGCGCTGCGCACCGCGGGCGTCGAGTTCTCCGAGCCCGACGACATCGCCGACGCGGTCGCCGAGGTGCTGGCCGCGGACGGCGTCGTGGCGTGGTTCCAGGGCCGCTCGGAGTTCGGGCCGCGCGCGCTCGGGCACCGGTCGCTGCTGGCCGACCCGCGGCGCGCGGAGAACCTCGAGCGCCTCAACGACGTCAAGGGCCGCGAGCAGTTCCGGCCGGTCGCGCCGATGGTGCTGGCCGAGCGCGCGGGCGAGATCTTCCGCGACGGCCCGATCCCGTCGCCGTACATGCTCTTCACCCACGGCGTCGATGAAGCGTGGCGCGAGCGGATCCCGGCCGTCGTGCACGTCGACGGCACCGCGCGCATCCAGACCGTGGACCCCTCGCAGGAGCCGCTGGTGGCGCGCATGCTCGAGTGCTTCGAGGCGCGCACAGGCGTGCCCGTCGTAGTCAACACCTCGCTCAACACCGCGGGGCGGCCGATGGTCGACGACCCGCGCGACGCGCTCGAGTGCTTCGGCTCCAGCCCGGTCGACGCGCTCGCGATCGGGCCGTACCTGCTCACCCGCGCCGGCGTCCGGGCGGTGGCGTGAGCGTCGCGATCGTCATCCCGACGTCCGGCCGCGCCTCGCTGCACGCGCTGCTGGACGCGATCGGCACCGAGGACGTGATCGTCGTCGACGACCGCCGCGACCGCTCGGTGCCGCTGGACGTCGACGCGCGGGTCGTCCCCGGCCCGGCGCGCGGGCCGGCCGCGGCGCGCAACGCGGGCTGGCGCGCGGCGCAGGCCGAGTGGGTGGCGTTCCTGGACGACGACGTGCTGCCGCCGGCCGGCTGGCGCGACGCGCTCGCGGCCGACCTCGCCGCCTGCGGACCCGACGTGGCGGCGGTGCAGGGCCGGATCGTCGTGCCGGTCGGGGAGCGCCCGACGGACTGGGAGCGCAACGTCGCCGGCCTCGAGCACGCCCGCTGGGCGACCGCGGACATGGCCTACCGGCGCGACGTGCTGGCGGCCGTCGGCGGCTTCGACGAGCGCTTCCCCCGCGCCTACCGCGAGGACGCCGACCTCGGCCTGCGCGTCACCGCCGCGGGCCGGCGGATCGCCACGGGCGCGCGCCACGTCGTGCACCCCGTGCGCCCCGCGCCGCCATGGATCTCGCTGGCCAAGCAGGCCGGCAACGCCGACGACGTCCTGATGCGCCGCCTGCACGGCCCGGGCTGGCGCGAGCGCGCCGGCGTCCCGCGCGGCCGCCGCGCGCGGCACGTGGCGCTCGCGGCGCTGGGCGTGGGCGCGCTCGTTGCCCGGTCGCGTGTCCTCGGCGCAGCTTGGGCCGCCGGCACGGCCGAGCTCGCCTGGGCGCGCATCAAGCCCGGGCCGCGCACCCCGCGCGAGGTGGCCACGATGCTCCTCACGAGCGCGGCCCTGCCGTTCGCGGCGACCGCCTGGTGGCTGCGCGGCCTCGCCGCCCCGCCGCGCACGCGCCCGGCCGCGGTGCTCTTCGACCGCGACGGAACCCTGATCGCCGACGTGCCCTACAACGGCGACCCCGCCCGGGTCGAGCCGATGCCGGGCGCGCGCGAGGCGCTGGCGCGGCTGCGGGCGGCGGGCGTCCCGGTCGCGGTCGTGTCCAACCAGAGCGGGATCGCGCGCGGGCTGATCGGGCACGGCGACGTGCACGCCATCCACGCGCGGATGGAGGAGCTGCTCGGCCCGCTCGGGCCGCTCGAGTACTGCCCGCACGGGCCCGAGGACGGCTGCGCCTGCCGCAAGCCCGCGCCCGGGCTGATCGTGCGCGCGGCGCGACGGCTCGGCGTCGACCCGCGCGCGTGCGCCGTGATCGGGGACATCGGCGGCGACGTCGAGGCCGCGCGGGCGGCGGGCGCGCGGGCCGTGCTGGTGCCCACGCCGCGCACCCGCCCGCAGGAGGTCGCCGCCGCGCCCGAGCGCGCAGCGACCGTCCTGGAAGCCGTCGAGCGGCTGGTGCGCCCATGACCCACGTGCTGGCCGTGCGCCTCGACAACGACGGCGACGTGCTGCTCGCCGGCCCCGCGATCCGCGCGCTGGCCGCGCAGGCCGACCGGGTCACGCTGCTGTGCGGCCCGCGCGGGCGCCAGGCCGCGCAGCTGCTGCCCGGCGTCGACGAGGTCGTCACGTGGCGCGCGCCCTGGATCGACCCCGAGCCGGGCGCCTTCGACTCCGCGGACGTGCTCGTCCACGTCGCCCGCCTGGCCGGGCAGGCGATCGACCGCGCGCTGATCTTCGGCTCCTTCCACCAGAGCCCGCTGCCGACCGCGCTGGTGCTGCGGCTCGCGCACGTGCCGTGGGTCGGCGCGATCTCGGTCGACTACCCCGGCTCGCTGCTCGACCTGCGCCACAACGTCCCGGACGACATCCACGAGGTCGAGCGCAACCTCTCGCTGACGAGCGCCGCCGGCTTCGCGCCGCCGGCCGACGACCGGCTGCGCGTCAAGGGCGCCCGCCCCGCCGTCGGGCTGCCCGGCGAGTACGTCGTCGTGCATCCCGGCGCGAGCGTCCCCGCGCGGGCCTGGTCGCCCGAGCGCAACGCCGCGCTCGTGGGGGCGCTCGCGGCCGCCGGGCGCGAGGTCGTCGTGACCGGCGGCCCGGGGGAGCGCGAGCTGACCGCGCGCGTGGCGGGCGCGCGCGGGATCGACCTGGGCGGGCGGACGACGCTCGCCGAGCTGGCCGGCGTGCTGGCCGGCGCCGCCGCGGTGGTCGTGGGCAACACGGGCCCCGCGCACCTCGCGGCCGCGGTCGGCACGCCGGTCGTGTCGTTGTTCGCGCCGACGGTCCCGCCCGTGCGCTGGCGCCCCTGGCGGGTCCCGCACGAGCTGCTGTACGTGGATGTGCCGTGCGCGGGCTGCCGCGCCCGCGCCTGCCCCGTGCCCGGCCACCCGTGCCTGGAGGGCGTGAGCGTCGCGTCCGTGAGCGCGGCTGTCGACCGGCTCGCAACCCGAAAGGCGGTCCCGGCGTGAGGATCCTGCTCTGGCACGTGCACGGCGCGTGGACGACGGCGTTCGTCCAGGGCGCCCACGAGTACGTCGTCCCGGTCGTGCCCGGCCGCGGCCCGGACGGCGTCGGGATCGCGCGCACCTACGCGTGGCCGGACAGCGTCAGCGAGGTCCCGCTCGACGAGCTGCGCGAGCACGACTTCGACGCCATCGTCTACCAGCGCCCGCACGAGCTCGAGCTCTACCCGCCGCGCGGGCGCGCGGTCTACGTCGAGCACAACGCGCCGCAGGGCCGGATCGCGGAGATGCGTCACCCGATGGCCGACCGCGACGACCTCACGCTCGTGCACGTCACGCACTTCAACGACCTCTTCTGGGACGCGGGCGCGACCCCGACGCGGGTGATCGAGCACGGCATCGTCGACCCCGGGCCGCGCTACACAGGCGAGCTGGGGCGCGCCGCGGTCGTGATCAACGAGGCCCGCCGGCGCGGCCGCGTGACCGGCACGGACCTGCTGGAGCGCTTCGACGTGCCGCTCGACCTGTTCGGGATCGGCTCGCCGAACGACCTGCCGCAGGCCGAGCTGCACGACGCGATGGCCCGCCGGCGCGTGTACCTGCACCCCATCCGCTGGACGTCGCTCGGCCTCTCGCTGCTGGAGGCGATGCACCTGGCGATGCCGGTCGTCGTGCTCGGCACGACCGAGGCCTACGAGGCGGTCCCGCCCGAGGCGGGCGCGATCTCGACCCGCCTCGACGTCCTTTCCGAGGCGCTGCGCCGCCTCGTCAACGATCCCGACGAGGCCCGCGCGCGGGGGCGAATCGCCCGCGCGCACGTGCTCTCACGCTACGGCCTGGAGCGCTTCCTGGCCGACTGGGACGAGCTGCTCGTCCCCGCGGAGGTAGTCCGATGAAGATCGCCATGGTGTCCGAGCACGCGAGCCCGCTGGCCGTGCTCGGCGGTGTCGACGCCGGCGGGCAGAACGTCCACGTCGCGGCGCTGGCGAGCGCGCTGGCGCGGCTGGGCGACGACGTCGTCGTGCACACCCGCCGCGACGACCCGTCGCTGCCGCGGCGGGTCTCGCTCACGTCGGGCGTCGAGGTCGACCACGTCGACGCCGGCCCGCCGTGCGAGCTGGCCAAGGACGAGCTGCTGCCGCACATGGCCGCGTTCGCGGCCGAGCTGCGCGAGCAGTGGCTGCACGACCGCCCCGACGTCGTGCACACGCACTTCTGGATGTCCGCGCTGGCCGCGCTCGGCGCCGGGCTGGACATCCCGGTCGTGCACACGTTCCACGCGCTCGGTACGGTCAAGCGCCGCCACCAGGGCGACCGCGACACGAGCCCGCCCGACCGGATCGAGCTCGAGTCCTGGATCGCGCGCATGTCCGACCGGATCGTCGCCACCTGCAGCGACGAGGTCTTCGAGCTGCTGCGGATGGGCGCCGACCGCCGCCGGATCACGGTGATCCCGTGCGGCGTCGACCTCGACCGCTTCGGCGTCGCGGGCCCGGTCGAGGGCAAGCGCGCGCCGCGGCTGCTGGCCGCGTGCCGGCTGGTCGAGCGCAAGGGGCTGGCGGACACCGTGACCGCGCTCGCGGACGTGCCGGGCATCGAGCTGCACGTCGCGGGCGGGCCGGACGCGAGCGCGCTCGACGCCGACCCGGAGGCGCGCCGGCTGCGCGCGCTGGCCGCGGAGGCCGGCGTCGCGGACCGGCTCGTGCTGCGCGGGCGCGTCGGCCGTGAGGCGATGCCGCCGCTGATCCGCTCCGCGGACGCGGTCGTGTGCGTGCCCTGGTACGAGCCGTTCGGGATCGTCCCGCTGGAGGCGATGGCCTGCGGCGTGCCGGTCGTGGCGACCGCGGTCGGCGGGCAGATCGACTCGGTCGTGCACGGCGTCACCGGCGTCCACGTGCCGCCGCGCGATCCCCGCTCGCTCGCGGGCGCGCTGCGGTCGCTGCTGGCCGACGGCGAGCGCCGCGCGGCGCTCGGCGAGGCGGGGGCGAGGCGCGCGCGGACGCGCTTCGGGTTCGATCGCATCGCGCGCTCGACGCGCCAGGTCTACGCGGAGCTGGTGGCGAGCGCGCCCGTGGCGCGGAGCGTGCCGTCGTGACCGCGGTCGCGCTTCCCGTCGGGCACCGGCACCTCGACGCGCTGATGCCCGCGCTCGCCGCCCTCTACGGCGAGGCGGCGCGGCTCGAGCGCTGGGGCCGCGAGCTCGCCCGCGTGCTCGGCGGCGGCGGGCGGCTGCTCGCGGCGGGCAACGGCGGCTCGGCCTGCCAGGCCCAGCACCTCACGTCCGAGCTCGTCGGCCGCTACCGCGACGACCGGCCGCCGTTCTCGGCGCTCGCGCTCTGCACCGAGCTCTCGGCGCTGACCGCGATCGGCAACGACTACGGCTTCGAGCACCTGTTCGCGCGCCAGGTGCTCGCGCACGGCCGGCCCGGCGACGTGCTGGTCGTGCTCTCGACGTCGGGCCGCTCGCCGAACGTGCTGGCCGCGGTCGAGGCCGCCGGGGAGGCGGGCATGACCACGCTCGCGCTCACCGGCCGGCCCGGCAACCCGCTCGCGGCGCGCTGCGACGACGCGCTCTGCGTGCCCTCGCCGCACACCGCGACCGTGCAGGAGGTCCACCAGGTCGCGATCCACATGGTCTGCGCCGCGTTCGAGGGCGCGCTGTGCTGATCGTCGTCGGCGACGCCCTGCTGGACCGCGACCTCGCCGGCACGGCCGAGCGGCTCGCGCCCGACGCGCCCGTCCCGGTCGTCGAGGAGATCGCGGCGACCGCCCGCCCGGGCGGGGCGGGGCTGGCGGCCGCGCTCGCCGCCCGCGCCGGCTGCGCGGTGACGCTCGTCTGCGCGCTCGGCCGCGACCCGGCGGGGGAGGAGCTCGCGGCCCTGCTCGCCGGCGCGGGAGTGCGCGTCGTGGACCTCGGCCTCGACGGCGCCACGCCCGAGAAGGTGCGCGTGCTCGCCGGCGGTTGCCCGCTGGTCCGGCTCGACCACGGCGGCCGCGCCCGCGGCTGCGGCCCGCTGCCGCCGGGCGCGCTCGACGGCGCGGCCGCCGTGCTGGTCTCGGACTACGGCCGCGGCGTGGCCGCCGAGCCGACCGTGCGCGCCGCCCTCGAGGCCCTACGCGTGCCGCTCGTCTGGGACCCGCACCCGAAGGGCCCGCCGCCCGTCGCGGGCGCCACGCTCGTGACCCCGAATCTGAAGGAGGCGACCGCGTTCGCGGGGGCCGACGCCCCGCGCGGCGACCGCGCCGCGGCCGCGCCCGATCGCGGCGCCGTCACGGCGTCGGCCGGCAAGGCCCCCCGCCGCGGCCCGGCCGCGCGCCATGGCGACGCCGCCACGTCGCCGGCCGGCGAGGTCCCGCGCCGCGGCCCCGCCGCGACCCATCGGGGCGCCACGGCGCCGGCCGGCGAGGCGCCCACCTCGCCCCTCGCCGTGGGCGAGGCCGCCGCGCGCGTCCTCGCCGAGCGCTGGCGGGCCGTCGCGGTCGCCGTCACCCTCGGCGCGCGCGGCGCGGTCATGGTCGCCGGCGACGGGCCGGCGCTCGCCGTCCCGGCCCCGCCCGTCGCCGGCGGCGATCCGTGCGGCGCCGGCGACGCCTTCGCCGCGACCGCGGCGGCGCGACTCGCCGCCGGCGCGCTGCCCTCGGAGGCGGTCCGCGCCGCGGTCGACGCCGCGTCCGCGTTCGTCGCCGGCGCGCACGCGCCGCGCCAGGGCGGCGACGCGGCCGCACTCGCCCGGCGCGTGCGCCGCGCGGGCGGCACCGTCGTCGCCACGGGCGGCTGCTTCGACCTGCTGCACGCCGGCCACGTGCGGATGCTCGAGCAGGCGCGGGCGCTCGGCGACTGCCTGATCGTCTGCCTGAACTCGGACGCGTCCGTCGCGCGGCTCAAGGGCGCCGACCGCCCGCTCGTCCCCCAGGACGACCGGGTCGCGGTGCTCGCAGGGCTGGGCTGCGTCGACGCGGTCGTCGTCTTCGACGAGGACGACCCGTGCGCGGTGCTCGCCACGCTGCGGCCGCACGTCTGGGCCAAGGGCGGCGACTACGCCGTCGGCGAGCTGCCCGAGGCCGCGACGCTGGCGCAATGGGGCGGGCGCGCGGTGATCGTGCCGTACGTCGCCGGCCGCTCCACCACACGACTGATCACGGAGGTCCTCACACGTGCGCGATGAACTCGGAACCGTCCTCGTCACGGGCGGCTCGTCGGGGCTGGGCGCGGCCGTCGCGGAGGCGGTCGAGGAGCGCGGCGGGACCGCGATCGTGCTCGACCGTGTCGCGCCCGCCAACGGCTTCGCCTTCGAGCCGGTCGACCTCGCGCACCCGCGCGAGGCGGAGCGGGCGGTCGCGCGGGCGGCCGAGCGCGCCGGGGGCCTGGACGCGGTCGTGACCGCGGCCGGGACGGACGCCTGCGGCGACATCGGCGACGTCGACGCCGACGCGTGGGACCGCGTCGTGCTCGTGAACCTGCTCGGCACGGCCGCCGTCGTGCGCGCGGCGCTCCCGCACCTGGAGCGCTCCAGGGGCCGCGTGGTCACCGTCGCCTCCACGCTCGGGCTGCGCGCGCTGCCCGCCGCGACCGCGTACTGCGCGAGCAAGTTCGGCGTCGTCGGCTTCACGCGCGCGCTGGCGATCGAGCTGGGCGACCGCGTGGGCGTCACGATGCTCGTCCCGGGCGGGATGAAGACGCACTTCTTCGACGGCCGCCCGGAGGACTTCAAGCCCGGCCCGGACCAGCTGCTCAACGACCCGCGCGACGTGGCCGCCAGCGTCGTGTTCGCGCTCAGCCAGCCGCCCGGGGTCGAGCTGCGCGAGCTGCTCGTGACGCCCGCGGGCGAGCCGTCTTGGCCGTAGTTCTCGCCTACCGCGCGCTCGGGCTGGGCGACTTCCTGACCGGCGTTCCGGCCCTGCGCGCGCTCAAGCGCGCCTACCCGGACCACCGGCTCGTGCTCGCCGCCCCCAAGGCGCTCGCGCCGCTCGCCGGGCTGAGCGGCGCGGTCGACGAGCTGAGGGACACCGCGCCGCTCGGCCTCGCCCCGCAACACGCCGAGATCGCCGTCAACCTGCACGGCCGCGGCCCGCAGTCGCACGCCGTCCTGCGCGCCGCGCGCCCGCGCAGGCTGATCGCGTTCGGCGACGAGATCCGCTGGCGGCCCGGCGAGCACGAGGTCGCCCGCTGGTGCCGGCTGCTCGAGGAGTCCGGGATCCCCGCCGACCCCACCGACCTCGACCTCCCGCCGCCCGCCGCGACCCCGCCCGTGCGCGGCGCGACCGTGATCCACCCGGGCGCCGCCAGCCCCGCGCGGCGCTGGCCGGCCGAGCGCTGGGCGCAGGTGGCGCGCCGGCTGCCCGGCCCGGTCGTCGTCACCGGCGCCCCGGGCGAGCCCGAGCTCGGCGTCGGCACCAGCCTCGTCGGCCGCACCGACCTCGCCACCCTGGCCGCGACGGTCGCCGCGGCCGAGCTCGTCCTGTGCGGCGACACCGGCGTCGCCCACCTGGCGACCGCGTTCGGCACGCCGTCCGTCGTGCTGTTCGGCCCGACGCCGCCCGCGGAATGGGGGCCGCCGCCGGAGCGCCCGCAGCACCGCGTCCTGTGGGCCGGCCGGACCGGCGATCCGCACGGGCAAACCTGCGACGCCGGTTTGCTGACCATCGGCGTCGACGACGTCCTTGCCGCGCTCCCGCCGCGGGTAGGCCGAGGCGTATGAGCATCTCAGACAAGGTCACAGGACGCATCAAGAAGGCCGCCGGCGACCTCGCCGACGATCCGTCGCTGCGCCGCCAGGGGCGCGACGAGGAACGCAAGGGCGAGGCCAAGGAGGAGCGCGACAACCTGCGCGAGAAGGCCGACGCCGCCGCCCAGGAGGCACGCGACCTCGAGCGGCGGACCTAGGCGCCGCCGAGCCAGGCGAGCAGGGCGCTTCGCGAGAAGCGCCACTGGTCGCCGATCCGGCGACCCGGGAGCTCGCCGGCCTCGGCGAGCTCCACCACCTCCGTCTCGGAGACGGCGAGCAGCTCGGCCGCCTGCGCGGCGTCGAGCACCTCTGGCACGGGCGCGGGACGGAAGTCGTGATGGCCGACCACCGGCCCGTCGCCACCGAGGTCCACGGTCACGCGGCGCGGCCGCGTGGAGACGATCTCGCGCAGCGCCTCGACGCCCTCGGGCGAGGGGTCGACGTAGCGCTCGACGAGCCCGCCGATCAGGTCCTTCTTGTGCGCCGGCAGCGCCGCGGCGGCCTGGTGGAGCCGGCGCGCCTGCTCGGGGGTCAGGCGTACATACAGAGCAGACGACATATCCGATATATAGCAAATATCGGATAGCTAGCGACGCTTCGGTCCGAGCTCGAACCACACGTGGGTCGAGCCCTCCGCGACGCCCCAGGCCGTCGCCACCTGGTCGACCAGGTGCAGCCCCCAGCCGCCGTCCACGGTCGGCTCGGGCGTCATCTCGATGCGCGCCGTCTCGGCGTCGCCCTCGTCGATCACCTCGCCGCGCACGCGCCCTTCGCCTTCGACGCTCAGCGCGAGCGTGATCGACCGCTTCGGGCCGAACTTGACGCTGTTCGTCACCAGCTCGGAGACCACGAGCTGCAGGTCCTCCAGCACCTCCGGGGCGAGGATCTGGTCGAAGACCTCGAGCGCCGCCCGCGCTTGCGCGGGTGCGTCATCGGCAGGTGGGAACTGGAAGCTGAACTGCATCGGCCGGACAGCCGGCGGTGCGAGATCCCCGTTGGGGGTAGGTACAAGGGATGGAGACGACCGAGTCGGATATCGGATATCCCGAGGAGCAGCCGCCGTCCGTCGATGATACGCCTGGCGAGGGCACGCCGCAGCGCCAAGGTGGCAAGTCGTCAGGCCCCCGTCGCAACGAGCAGGGCGACGACGGCAAGGCCACCGGCAACCCGCAGGTGGACGACAAGTAAGCGTCGCGCAGGCTCCCGTGGGAGCCTGCGCGCGGACCCCTAAGCCAGCCCCTCCGCCTCGTACTCGCGCAGGAAGCCCTCGAACAGGCGCCGGTGGCCCTCCTCGTCGCGGAGGATCGCGATCACCATGTCGTTGGTGACCGGGTCGACCTCCTCGGTCGCCTCGATGATCGCGTTGTAGTGCTCGATCGCGCCGGTCTCGGCCTCGATCACGCCCTTGATCACGTGCACGATGTCCGTCTGGTGCTCAGGCGGCGCCAGGTAGGTCTGCTCCGCGGTGAAGTCGACCGAGGTCGGGACGACCCCGTAGAGCTCCTTGATCCGGTTCGCGAACTGCTGCGCGTGCCCGAGCTCCTCCTGGATGTCGGCGCGCAGCGACTCGATGATCTCCTGCGCGCGCACGCCGTCCGGGTTGACGGAGTTGGCGACGTAGTTCATGACGGTCTCCATCTCCATCCAGTACGCCTTGGTCAGCATGGAGATGATCCGCTCGCGGTCCTCGGTCCGGTCGTCGGCGAGGATTCCCTGGGAGCTGTTTCGGATGGTGGCCATGGACAGCCCCTACCCGTTTTCAGGCGGCATCGGGCCCGTCGTCCTCGTCGTGGCGCTGATCGAGCAGGTCGCGCAGCTGGCCGGGCTCGAGCGACTCGCGCAGGCGTTCGATCGCCGACACGACCTCGGGGCCGGCCTGTTCGCGCTCGAACCTGCGCGCGGGGCGCATCAGGTCCTGCGGGCGGGCGGCGCCGCCGCTCGCGCCGGGCTTGCGGGCGAGCGAATCGGCGTCGGGCGGATCGCCGCGCAGCAGCCATGAGCCGTCCGGCCGGCGCGTGAGCTCGCCGCGCTCGGCGAGCTCGGACAGCGCGGTCGAGACCGTCGGGCGGCGCGCGCCGACGAGCTGGCCGAGGATCCGGTGCGTGAGCGCCAGCGGGACGATCACGCCGTCGCCCGACACGCGGCCCCAGCGCTCGGCGAGGTGCCAGAACAGCGCTTTCAGGCGCCGGTCGACGCGCGTGAGCTGGGAGATCGCCTGGGTCGTGGCCAGGCGCAGCGAGCGCTCGCTGAGCCGGTCGAACAGCGACGCGGTGATCTCCGGGTAGCGGGTCATCTCGGCCGCGAAGCGCTTGTCGAGGACCGCCACCGTCAGCGGGGAGAGCACCGTCCAGACCGCGTCGACGGGCAACAGACCGGTGCGGCTGTGCGGCTGCCAGGGCCGGACCAGGTCGCCGGGGCCGAGCAGCTCCGCGCTGACGTGATCCGCTACGACGAGCTCACGTGAGAGGATGCCGTCAATGATCAGCAGGCCCACGTGGTCGGCGGTGGCGCCGGCGAGGCGGGACACGTCCCAGCCACCCACCGGGAGGCGGTGGGTGCGTACGACGAGCTCACGCTCGGCCTGGTCGCGCCTGGTTTCGTTCAGCAACACCCCGAGATCGGGGTCGACATCAAGCAGGCGGACCATGTCAGGGGTCCGGGACATAGGAATCGCGCCTCTCACGGTCTGGGGCTACCCGGCGCTATTGGTTTCCAGACCTCCGGCGAGAGCGACCCGTTCCGGCGACACTCTGTTTTCTGGCTGGTTTATTCGAGGGCTTGAGCGGTGAGGCAAGAGGTCAGCCATGGCACAGGATCGTGACGCGTACAGCGGGCCGTTCGCGGCCCTCATCGACCGAGGCGAGGAGCGCGGCTGCGTGGACCTCAAGGAGGTCGACGAGCTCGTCCAGGCGCTGGAGCTGGAGGACGAGGAGCTCGCCGCCCTCTACGAGCAGCTGCACGCGCGGCACATCGAGCTGCGTGACGACTGCACCCGCGCGGACGCGCCGGAGGCGCCGATCGACGACGCGGCGTTCGCCACGGTCACCACGGACACGCTGCAGCTCTTCCTGAACGAGATCGGCCGCCACCGGCTGCTCACCCCGTCCGAGGAGATCGAGCTCGCCAAGCGCATCGAGCGCGGCGACCTCGCGGCCAAGGACCGCATGATCAACGCGAACCTGCGGCTGGTCGTCTCGATCGCCAAGAAGTATCAGGGCTCCGAGCTGACCCTGCTGGACCTCATCCAGGAGGGCATCCTCGGCCTGATCCGCGCGGTCGAGAAGTTCGACTGGCGCCGCGGTTATCGCTTCTCGACCTACGCGACCTGGTGGATCCGCCAGGCCGTCGAGCGCGGGATGGACGCCAAGGCCCGCACCATCAAGCTGCCGATCAACCTCGTGCGCACGCAGCGCAAGGTCGCGCGCGCGGAGAACGCGCTCTCGCTCAGGCTCGACCGCGCGCCGACCGACGAGGAGATCGCCAAGGAGGCCGAGATCTCCGTCGAGGACCTGCGCGCGCTGCGCGACGCCGCGCGCACGGTGACCTCGCTGGACCGCCCGCTGGGCGAGGGCGAGGACGCCGCCTTCGGCGACCTGCTGCCGTCCGAGGGCCCCGCGCCCGAGGACGTCGTGCACGTGTCGCTGCGCGAGGAGACGCTCAAGCGCGCGCTGCAGGAGCTGCCCGACCGCGAGCGCACCGTGGTCGCGCTGCGCTACGGGATCGACGGCGGCGAGCCGACGCCGCTGCGCGAGATCGGCCGCCAGCTCGGGATCACGCCCGAGCGCGTGCGGCAGATCGAGTCCAAGGCGCTCGGCCGGCTGGGCCGGATGCGCGAGCTCGCCGCCCTCCGCCAAGCCGCCTGAGCCGCTCCGATCGCCGCGCTACGCCAAGCGGCCTGACCGCCCCGATCGCCGCGCCTTAAGGTCGGATGATCGGGGTGGGGCGGAGGGGATGTCCGCCTTAATCTCCCGGGTCCCAGCGGCCGTCGGGGCCGACGTTCCCCGTCACGGGGTTGGCCTCGGCGGGGTCCGACCCGCGCGCGTAGGCGAACGTCATCCGCACCTCGGTGCCCTGCCCGGCGGAGCCCTTGAGCTCGAACGCGTCCGACAGGGCGGCGATCAGCGGCAGGCCGAGGCCGAGCGCGGGCGGCTCCGCGCGCGCCGGGCGCGGCTGGATGCCGGCGCCGTGGTCGCGCACGACGATCGTCAGGCCGGTCTCGTCGGCGAGCATCTCGACCTCGAGCATGCCTGCGTCCTCGTCGTAGGCGTGCACGACGACGTTCGTGCAGGCCTCGGTCACGGCCATCTTCATGTCCGCCAGCACCGACGCGTCGAAGTCGAGCGCGTCGGCCATGCCCGCGAGCGCCTGGCGCACGACGCCGACGCCCTCCGGGCGCGCCGGCATGGTCAGCAGGACCTCCGGCGCCGGGGCGCTCATTCGCTCGCGCCGTTCGTGTTGCGGGCGGCCTCGATGGCCTCCTCCCGCCCCTGCAGCACCGGCAGCACGGGCACCAGGCCGGTGATGTCGAGGATCCGCTGGACCCCCGGCTCGACGCTCTCGCCGACGCACACGACATAGCCCTGGCCGGCGTCGAGCGCCCGCCGCCGGGCGTCTAGCAGCGCGCCCAGCACCGAGGAATCCACGAAGGTGGCGGCGGTGAGGTCGACGACGATGCCACCGCCGCGCCCGAGCGCCTCCTCGAGCCGCTCGCGCAACGTCGGCGCGGTGTAGATGTCGTGCTCGCCCTCGACGACGACGACGACCACGTCGTCGACACTCTCGTCGAGCACGATGGGATTGGCGTCCATACGGCCGTGCACGATACCCACCCTGGCGGTCCTCTAACGTCACTCGTCACGTATGGGCGACGGCCTGGACGCCTACAGGGCCAAGCGGGACTTCGAAGCGACGCCCGAGCCGGCGGGTGAGACGGCCGCGCCGGAGGACCGCAAGCGCTTCGTCGTGCAGGAGCACTCGGCGCGCGCGATGCACTGGGATCTGCGCCTCGAGCACGAGGGCACGCTCGCCTCCTGGGCGATCCCCAAGGGCATCCCCGCCGACCCCAAGCGCAACAACCTCGCGGTCCGGACCGAGGACCACCCGCTCGAGTACCTCGACTTCCACGGCGAGATCCCCGAGGGCCACTACGGCGCGGGCACGATGCGGATCTTCGACCGCGGCACCTTCGACGTCCACAAGTGGCGCGACAAGGAGGTGATGGTCACCTTCCACGGCGAGCGCGTGCGCGGCAAGTACGTCCTGTTCAAGACGGGCGGCAAGAACTGGATGATCCACCGCATGGATCCGCCCGAGGATCCGGACCGCGAGCCGATGCCGGCCCAGGTCAAGCCGATGCTCGCGCGCTCGGGCCCGCTGCCGGTCGGCGACCAGTGGGCCTACGAGATCAAGTGGGACGGCGTGCGCGCGATCGGCTATGCCGAGGGCGGCCGGCTCAAGCTCGAGAGCCGCAACGGCAACAACGTCACCGCCCGCTATCCCGAGCTGCGCGCGCTGGGCCGCGCGCTCGGCACGCACGAGGCGATCCTCGACGGCGAGATCGTCGCGCTCGACGAGAACGGCCTCCCGAGCTTCCAGCGCCTGCAGCGGCGCATGCACCTGACCTCGGAGGGGATGGTGCGCCGGCTCAGCCAGTCCCAGCCCGTCGTCTACATGATCTTCGACCTGCTGTGGCTCGACGGGCACTCGCTGATGGGCGAGACCTACGAGGCGCGCCGGGCCAAGCTCGACGAGCTCGAGCTGGAGGGGCCGACCTGGCGCGTCTCGGCCTACCACCGCGGCAACGGGCCCGAGCTGCTGGCGGCGTCCAAGGCCCAGGGCCTGGAGGGCCTGATCGCCAAGCGGGTCGACCAGCCCTACGTCCCGGGCCGCCGCGCCCAGGGCTGGGTGAAGGTCAAGAACGTCCGCAACACCGACGTCGTGGTCGGCGGCTGGGTCGGCGGCGACGGCGGCCGCGCGGGCAAGATCGGCGCGCTCGCCGTCGGCTTCATGGACGACGGCGAGCTGCGCTACGCGGGCAAGGTCGGCACGGGCTTCAACGAGGCCGAGCTCAAGCGCCTGCAGGGCATCGTCGACCGGCTCGCGCGCGAGACGACGCCGTTCAGCGGCCCCCAGCCCGAGAAGGCGACGCACTTCGTCGAGCCCGTGCTGGTCGCCAACGTCGACTACGGGTCGATCACCGACGCCGGCACGCTCCGCCACCCGGTCTACAAGGGCCTGCGCGACGACCTCGACCCGTCCGAGGTCGTCGCGCCTGAGAGCTAGTTGATCGCGGTCTGGAGCGCCGCCTGGGCGCTCCCGACCTTGGTCATGTGCTCCTGCAGCTTGCTGACCGCGTCGGTCATCTTCTCCACGTCCTTGGCGTCGACGGCCTTGCCGACGTCGCGCATCGTGTCGGCGCTGGCCGAGACCTCTTTCAGGAACGTGTCGAACTCGTCCTTGGCGTCATCCGGGGCCTCGAGGTCGCGCATGCGCGCGACCGTGTCGTCGAGGCCGTCGGCGATCTTGTTCATCTGCGCCGAGTCGGGCGAGCCGGCGGCGCTGCCCATGTCGGCCATCAGGGCCTCCAGCGGCTTCTGGGCCTCGTTGAAATCGTCCGTGAACTTCGCGCTCTCGCCGCACGCAGCAAAGGCCAGGGCAAGAGCGAGCACCGGGAGAAGAATCCGTTTCATGTTCCTCATGAACGCGGCCTCCGCGCGGTTTATTCCCGCCGCGCAAGCGGTTGTGCGGCGACCGCCGTCCGCAGTCGTCAGAATGGAGGGATGCCGCGATCAATGTGGAGTGGAGCGATCTCCTTCGGACTCGTCAACGTCCCCATCAAGCTCTACTCCGCGGTGTCGAAGAAAACCGTGCGCTTCCACCAGCTCAACCGGGAGACCGGGAGCCGGATCGCCCAGAAGCGGGTGGACTCCGTGACGGGCGAGGAAGTGCCGTACGAGAACCTGGTCAAGGGCTACGAGCTGACCAAGGACCGCTACGTCACGATCACGCCCGAGGAGCTCGAGACGCTCGAGCCTGAGAAGTCGCGCACGATCGACATCGAGGACTTCGTCGACCTCTCGCAGATCGACCCGGTCTATTACGACCACCCGTACTACCTCGTGCCCGACAAGGGCGCGGCGAAGGCGTACGGGCTGCTGCTGAACGCGATGCGCGAGTCCGGGCGGGTGGCGATCGCCCGCGTGATCCTGCGCTCCAAGGAGCAGCTGGTTGCTATCCGCCCCGGCCACGACGGCCGCGTGTTGATGATGGAGACGATGATCTTCCACGACGAGGTCGTCCCCACCTCGGAGCTCGACGGCCTGCCGGACGCCGAGGAGCTGCAGGTCTCCGAGCGCGAGATCGCGATGGCCCAGCAGTTGATCGACTCGCTGGCGACCGACTTCGAACCCGAGCGCTACCACGACACCTACCGCGAGCAGGTGCTGGCGCTGATCGAGCGCAAGGCGGCGGGCGAGGAGATCACGGCCGCGCCCGAGGCGCCCGCGCCGGCCAAGGTGCCCGACCTCATGGCCGCCCTGGAGGCGAGCCTGGCGGCGGTGCGCAGCGACGAGGACGACAAGCCCAAGCGCAAGTCCTCCAAGCCCGCGGCGCGCGAGAAGGCCAAGGCCTAGAGCTCGGAGACGAACTCGAGCCGGTCCGCGGTGCGGGTCAGCTCGAACACGCGCTGCACGCACATCGGGCCGCGCACGAGCACGAGCCGGCGCTCGCCGGCCTCCAGCAGCTCGCGCGCGGCCACGACCGCGCGCAGGCCGGCGGTGTCGAGGAAGTCGAGCGCCCGCAGGTCGAGCGCGACGCCCTCGATCCCGGGCTCGCACGCGAGCTGCTCGAGCTCGTCCTCGAGCGCCGCGGTCGCGAGCACGTCCAGCTCGCCGCGCAGCGCGACGACCGCGAGCGACCCGCGCAGCTCGGTCTCGAACGAGAACCGCGACACCGCGCAAGCCTAAACCGCGCGGGTGGCGGGGAGTGTGCAGTGATGCCCCGTCTGCGCCGCTCCGACTGCTCCGGCCCCGGGATCACCCGCCGCCGCGCCGGCCGCGGGTTCGCCTACTACGACGACGACGGCGAGAAGGTCGTCGAACGCGACGTGATCGACCGCATCCGCGAGCTCGGCATCCCGCCCGCGTGGCAGGAGGTCTGGATCTGCCCGGACCCGCACGGCCACCTGCAGGCGACCGGGATCGACGCGGCCGGGCGCAAGCAGTACCGCTACCACGACGCCTGGCGCAAGCGGCGCGACGCGGAGAAGTTCGAGGACATGACCCGCTTCGCGAAGGCGCTGCCGGGGCTGCGCGAGCAGGTCGAGGCCGACCTGGCGGCGACGACCGCGCTCAGCCGCCCGCGCGTGCTGGCGTGCGCGGTGCGGCTGCTCGACCGCGGCTTCTTCCGCATCGGCACCGAGGAGTACTCGGTCACCAACGCCTCCTACGGGCTGGCGACGATGCGCAAGGAGCACGTGACGATCGAGGACGGCCAGATGGTCTTCGACTACCCGGCCAAGAGCGGCAAGCGGCGCATCCAGGCCGTCGTCGACCCGCTGGCGATCGAGATCGTGAGCAAGCTCAAGCGCCGCCGCGGCGGCGGGCCGGAGCTGCTCGCCTACCAGGTCTCGCGCCGCTGGTACGACGTGCGCTCGGACGACATCAACGCCTACCTGAAGGACGCGACGGGCGACGACTTCTCGGCCAAGGACTTCCGCACCTGGAGCGCGACCGTGATCGCCGCGCTCGCGCTCGCGGTGTCCGGCGAGGCGCACGGCTCGAAGACCTCGCGCAAGCGCGCGATCACGCGCGCGATCAAGGAGACCTCGCACTACCTGGGCAACACGCCCGCGGTCTGCCGCGCGTCCTACATCGACCCGCGGATCTTCGACGCCTTCCGCGGCGGCCTGGTGCTCGACCACAAGGTGATCTCGGAGGCGCTGGACGCCGAGCCGGGCGACCTGCCGACGCACCACCCGCGGATCGAGCGCGCGGTGCTCGACCTGATCGACCAGCGCGAGTCCGCGCCCGGGCTCAACGCCCTCTAGGACTCGTCGGGCGAGGCCGGCGGCGGATCGTCGGGCTGCGAGGGCGCCTCGCGGTCAGGCGTGGGGTCCGCGGGGACGATCGGCTCGTCCGGGACGGCCGGGGTCGACGGCTCCGAAGGTGCGATCGGGGTCGCCGGCTCGGACGGGTGCGGCACTTCGAGCACGGCGCTCACTTGCCGACCTGCATCCCGGAGCCGTAGGCGTAGAGCTTCTCGAGCGAGGAGCGGATGATCCGCGACACGTGCATCTGCGAGCAGCCGACGCGCTCGGCGATCTCGGACTGCAGCAGGTCCTCGCGGAAGCGCAGGCGCAGGATCTCGCGCGCGCGGTCGTCGAGGATGCCGGTCAGGCGCTCGAGCGTGACGCCGGCCTCCACGCGGTCGAACTCCTCGTCGTGGGTGCCGATCAGGTCACCCGCGGAGGCCGAGTCGTTCTCCTCATCGTGCACGGGCGCGTCGAGCGAGCGGACGGAGCGGCCCTCGGTGGCCTGCAGCGCCTCGACGATCTCCTCGGGCTGGCGGCCCAGCCGGGTGGCGAGGTCGGCGACGGTCGGTGAACGCCCCAGCTCGCCCCAGAGCGCCTCGCGCGCCTCCTCGAGGGCGAGGCAGAGCTCCTGCAGGTCGCGCGCCGGGCGGACGTCCCAGGTGGAGTCGCGGAAGTAGCGGCGCAGCTCGCCGAGGATCGTCGGGACGGCGTAGGACGAGAACGCGAGCCCGCGTTCGGGGTCCCAGCGGTCGACGGCCTTCACGAGCCCGACCGAGGCGACTTGGATCAGGTCGTCGAGCGGCTCGCTCGCCCGCCGGTAGCGCAGCGCGAGCGACCGTGCGAGCGGCATGTAGCGCTCGATCAGCACCTCGCGTGCGCGATCGTCGCCGGTCTGGACCTTGCGCATCAAGCGCTGGTCCTCGCGCTGGCGGCGCGCGCGGTCGATCGGGGTCGCCGAGGCGCGGGGCCGCTCGGCCGTCGAAGTCTGAGCCATCAACACAGACCCGTACCCTGGGCGCGCGAAATCAGCCGTGCCGGACGCCCATCCGTCCGTTTGCGGACACTAGCCGTCGACGAAGCGGAAGTGCGACGAGAGCTTCGTCAACGCGAAGAGGCGCTGGACCCGCTCGCTGCCGGGTATGAGCGCGAATTCGAAGCCCTCGCGCTGCGCCTCCAGCGCCTACCGCATCAGCAGCGACAGGCCCGTCGAGTCCATGAACTCCAGGCCGCGCAGGTCGACGACGACGGGCCCACCGTCGCGCGCCTGCTGCAGGCAGCGCTCGAGCGTGGGCGCGCTGCTCATGTCGAGCTCCCCGGCGGGCCGCACCAGCGCGCGCCCGTCCTCGCGGGCGACGTCGCAGCTGAACGGCTGGGGGATGAACTTCTCGGGCAAAGCGGACTCCAGTTGTGGCCCGAGAGACAGCGCGGACCGGCGGGTCCGCACTCTATCCCAACGGGTGCCTGTGTCCTCTTTCTGACCACGTGTGCTTTTCATGACTTTGAAGTCGCTCAGCGCGGGGAGTGGGACCGCAAGATGAACGTCGTCGCGGGTCCTTCGCGCCCGCCCGGGCGCCCGTTACTGGAACTCGATCCCGACCTCGCGCAGCTGCTGGAGGGCGAGCGCCGCGCGCAGGCCGCGCGCGAGCTGCGGGTGCGCGTCAGCTCGTTCCCCGTCGGCGAATGGGACGGCGCGCGCCTCGCCGACGCCGACCCGACCCATCTCGGGCTGCTGCTGCTCGAGGGCGTGCTCGCGCGCGAGGTCGTGCTCGGCGACACGGTCAGCACCGAGCTGCTGGGCCAGGGCGACATCGTCCGCCCCTGGCAGATCGACGGCCCGCCGCAGCTGCTGCCGGTCGTGGTGCGCTGGAACGCGCTCTCGAACGTGCGCCTGGCGCTGCTCGACCGGCGGGTCGCGGCCGTGATCGGCCGCTACCCGGAGATCAGCGCGGTCGTGGTCGACCGGCTGTCCGAGCGCGCGCAGCGGCTGTCGATCACGCAGGCGATCTCGCAGCTCAACCGCGTCGACCGGCGCCTGCTGGCGCTCTTCTGGCACCTCGCCGAGCGCTGGGGCCGGGTCGCGAGCGACGGGATCGCGGTCCCGCTCGTGCTCTCGCACCGGCTGATCGGCGAGCTGGTCGGCGCGCGCCGCCCGACCGTGTCCACGGCGCTCGCCGATCTCGCCCGCGACGGGCAGCTGCTGCGCCGCGAGGACGGCACCTGGCTGCTGACGGGCGAGCCCGTGCTGGTGCCGAACGTCGACGCGGCCGAGCTCGTGCGCCAGCGGCGGCGGCTGATCCCGGTCGAGGAGTCGCGGATGCGCCTCGTCGGCTAAGACGCGTTGTTCGCCGCCTCGAGCACCGCGACGCGGCGGCGGTGGCGGCTCTCGTACTCGCGGACGGCGTCCGCGGTGGTGGCGTCGATGCCGGCCAGGACGGCCATCTCGTCCGCGCGGTCGTAGCCGGGCCAGGGCTCCTCCGCGGTCAGGTCGAGCGCCCGCTCGACGACCGTCCGGCGGTTGCGGTTCGCGCGCTCGTAGGCGAGCACGGCGGCCAGCTCGTCCTGGGTGAGCTCGCTCAGCTTGGCCACGATCTGGCCGGCGTTGAGCCGGTCGTAGCCGGGGATCGGCAGCTCGCTGCGGGCCTCGACGGTCACGCCGGCGAGCTCGGGGATCAGCGCGCGCAGGTCGGCCAGCATCCGCTCCTCGTCGGCGCGGTGGGCGGCGGCCAGCTCGGCCGTGTCCATGTCGCCGAGCGCGGTCGCGACTGCCTCGATCGCGTCGTAGGTCGCGATCTCGAGCGCCTCGGTCGCGCACTCGTCCTTGGCGTTCTTGAGCAGCTTCTCCTCGTGGCCGTGGCCGCGCAGGAGGTCGATCGGGCCCTTGGCCAGGCTCAGGACCTGGCCGACGACCGTCTCGGCGAGCCCGATCGCGTCGTCGATCAGGCCGCTGGTGGGCTCGACGCGGTCCTGGAGCGCGGCGGCGTGGCCGCGGGTCTCGCGCAGGTGGCGCTCGAGCAGCCGGCGGTAGCTGCCGTGCGGCGTCATCGCGATGTGCGCGGTGAGCGTGGTGACGAGCGCGCGCTCGGTCGCGAGCGCCTCGTTGAGGTACTGGTTCAGCAGTCGTTCCGAAGCCATGTGGACCGGGCTACCCCGTGTACGGTGCGAGCGTGCCTGCAGCCAAGCGCCTCGAGGTCGCGGTCGGCGACAAGACGCTCTCGCTCTCGAACCTGGACAAGGTCCTCTACCCGCGCGTCGGGTTCACGAAGGGCCAGGTGATCGACTACTACACGCGGATCGCGCCCGTGCTGCTGCCGCACCTGCGCGACCGGCCGCTGACCCTCAAGCGCTACCCGAACGGCGTCGAGGACAAGTTCTTCTACGAGAAGCGCTGCCCGTCGCACGCGCCGGAGTGGGTGCAGACCGCGGACGTGTGGTCCGGGCGCAAGGAGGGCGAGATCCGCTTCTGCCTGTGCCAGGACCTGGCAACGCTCGTGTGGCTGGCCAACCTCGCCGACCTCGAGCTGCACACGCCGCTGGCGCGCGCGCCGGAGATGCAGAGCCCGACGATCGTCGCCTTCGACCTCGACCCGGGCCCGCCGGCCACGATCGTCGAGTGCGCGCGGGTCGCGCTCGAGCTGCGGCGGGCGTTCGACTTCTGGGAGTTGAAGGCGTTCCCGAAGACGTCGGGGTCGAAGGGGATGCAGGTCTACGTGCCGTTGAACACGCCGTCCTCGTACGAGGAGACGCGGGCCTTCTCGTCCGGGTTGGCGCAGCTGCTCGAGCGCCGCGACCCCGACCTGGTCGTGTCCGAGATGGCCAAGGCCAAGCGCGGCGGGAAGGTGTTCGTGGACTGGAGCCAGAACGCGAGCTTCAAGACGACGGTCAACGTCTACTCGCTGCGGGCGATGGAGCGGCCGACGGTCTCGACGCCGCTGAGCTGGGACGAGGTGTCCGACATCGCGGACGGGGAGGCGCTGTCGTTCACGTCGGACGAGGTGCTGGCGCGCGTGGCCGAGCACGGCGACCTGTTCGCCGACGTGCAGACGCTCGAGCAGGAGCTGCCGCGTTAGGCGTGCGCGAGCGCGCCCGGGCCGGGCTCGCCGACCACGTCGCGCGCGGTCAGGCGCTCGCCGCACTCGCTGCAGATGCGGTGCGCGTCCACGCGCCCGCCGCAGCGCTTGTGGCGCAGGATCAGCGGCGGGCCGTCGGGGGCGTAGTAGCGGTCGCCGAACTGGATCAGCGCGACGATCACCGGCCACAGGTCGAGGCCCTTCTCGGTCAGGCGGTACTCGAAGCGCTCGGGGCGCTCCTGGTAGCGGACCTTCTCCAGCACGCCCTCGTCGACGAGGCGCGTGAGCCGGGCGGTAAGGACGTTGCGGGCGATGTTCAGCCGCGCCGCCATCTGGTCGAAGCGGCGGTTGCCGAGGAAGATCTCGCGGATGACGAGCATGGTCCAGCGCTCGCCGATCAGCTCGAGCGACTTGGCCACGGAGCAGTTCTGACCGTCGTAGGTGCGGCCGAGCATGGGTAGAGAGTAGCGTCATGCAACGATGCGTCGGGGCCGCGTACGCGCTACCGTCAGCAGCATGGATCTCGAAGAGCGCACCCTCGACGACACGATCGCTCGCAAGTGCGCCGTCTGCGGCGCTGAGCTGACCACTGCTGAGATCAAGGACGCCCGCGAGGCCGGCGGGCCGTTCCTGTGCAGCGTGCACGCGCTGGAGTCGTCCCCGGCGGACGAGCTCGCCTCCGACCCTGACGTCTAGCCCGTGAAGTACATGCTCCTGATCTTCGGCAACCCCGACGCGATGGCGTCGTTGCCGGAGGGGGAGGTCGAGGAGATCCACGCGGCCGTCGACCGCCGGATCGAAGCGCTGCGCGCCAGCGGCGAGTTCGTCGCCGGCCACGGTCTCGCGCTGCCGTCGACGGCCCGCACCGTCCGGAAACGCGACGGCGTCGTGGTGGCCACGGACGGGCCGTTCGCGGAGTCCAAGGAGCAGTTCGGCGGCTACCTGATGGTCGACGTCGAGAGCGTGGAGCGCGCGGTCGAGATCGCGAGCGAGTGGCCCGGGCTCGGGCACACCGCGATCGAGGTCCGCGAGGTCACCGGGTCAGCTTCGGAGTGAGCGACCTCGAGGGCCTGCTGCGCGATCTGGCGCCGCGGGTTCTCGCCGCGCTCGTGCGCCGCCACGGGGCGGCGGCGTTCGACGAGTGCGAGGACGCCGTCCAGGAGGCGCTGCTGGCGGCGGCGTCGCAGTGGCCGGCCTCGGGCGTGCCTGCGTCGCCGTTCGCCTGGGTGCTGACGGTCGCGTCGCGGCGGCTCGTGGACGACGTGCGCGCGGCGGCCGCGCGGCGCGGGCGCGAGCGGCTCGTCGCGCCGTCGGAGCGCGTCGTCGACTCGGGGGCGCCCGATCGTGACGACACGCTGCTGCTGCTGTTCCTCTGCTGCCATCCGTCCTTGTCGCCGCCGTCGCAGCTGGCGCTGACGCTGCGCGCGGTGGGCGGGCTGACGACGGCGGAGATCGCGTCGGCGTTCATGGTGTCCGAGGCGACGATGGCGCAGCGGATCTCGCGCGCGAAGGCGCGGTTGCGCGACGCGCGCTTCGACCAGGTGTCGCTGGAGCGGCTGGACGTCGTCCTGCACGTGCTCTACCTGATCTTCAACGAGGGCTACACGGCGTCTTCGGGCTCGGCGCTGGCGCGCGTGGAGCTCTCGCGCGAGGCGATCCGGCTGACGCGCATGCTCGCGCGGCTGCTGCCGGACGACGACGAGGTCGCCGGGCTGCTGGCGCTGATGCTGCTCACGGACGCGCGCCGGCCCGCCCGCGTGGATGCGTCCGGCGCGCTCGTGCCTCTGGAGGAGCAGGACCGCTCGCTGTGGGACGGTGCGATGATCGCCGAGGGCATCTCGCTGGTCACGTCGGCGCTGGCGTCCGGGCCCGTCGGCCCCTACCAGCTCCAGGCCGCGATCGCCGCCGTGCACGCCGAGGCCGCGGACGCATCCGAGACCGACTGGCCGCAGATCCTCGCGCTCTACGACGTGCTGGTGCGGCTCGTCCCGGACAACCCGATGGTCGCGCTCAACCGCGCCGTGGCGGTGGCGATGGTCGACGGCGCTGCGGCGGGCCTGGCCGCGGTCGCCGCGCTCGAGGACGCGCTCGCGGACCACCACCGCTTCTTTGCCGTCCGCGGCCACCTTCTGCACGAGCTCGGCGACTTCCCTGCGGCCCGCGACGCCTTCCTCGCGGCCGCCGAGCGCACGGCCTCCGAGCCCGAGCGCCGCTACCTCCTGAGCCGCGCCCAAACATAAAGGGGACAGTCCCCTTAAGGTTTCATTTACCTTTCGGCGGGGCGAGAAGTGACGCGCGCGGCCTCTCTTGGGCATGCCCCGACTTCCTCGTGCCGAGTTCGAGACCGGCGTCTACCACGTGACCGCGCGCGGAAACCGCAAGCAGCTCATCTTCGTCGACGACAAGGACCGCGCGCGGTACCTGTCGATGCTCGGGCGGGCGACGGTGCGAACCGCATGGCGGTGTCTTGGGTTCTGCCTGATGGGCAACCACGTCCACCTGCTGATCGAGACGAGAGTGCCCAACCTCGGCGTCGGAATGCACTGGTTGCAGGGGATTTACGCGCAGAGCTTCAATCGCCGGCACAAGTTCACCGGCCACCTCTTCCAGGACCGGTTCCATGCCGTCTCGATCCGCAGCGACGTGCAGATCTGGAGAACTGCGAGCTACATCGCCACGAACCCGGTGACCGCCGAGCTGTGCGCCACTCCTGCCGACTGGCCCTGGAGCAGCTTCGCGGCCATCCGCACAGGGCGCCCGCCGGTGTGGCTCGACGTCGACCATCTCGGCAGCTACTTCGGCGCCGCCGGCGCCCACGGGCTTCGCCGTTTCATCGAGTTCGTCGAATCTAAAGGGGACAGTCCCCTTTAGGTTGGCGTTAAGCGTTGGGCGAGCCGGGCCAGGGCGGGCTTGAGCTCGTCCGGGCGGCGGACGGTGAAGTCGCAGCCCGCGGCGGCGAGCAGGCCGGCGGCCCAGTCGAGTGAGTCGGCGCGCAGGCGCAGCAGGGTGCCGTCCGGGTGGGGCTCGAGCTCGGCGAGTGTGGGCGGGAAGCTCCGGCGGGCGGAGGCGGGGTCGGTGTGCAGGACGACCTCGACCTCGTGGGCCCAGGGGACGCGGGCCAGGGCGCGCTCGACGAACGCGACGGCGTCGAAGCCCTCCGGCGGCGGGTCGGCGCGGCCCGCGAGCTCGATGCGGCCGAAGCGGTCGGCGCGCAGCGCGCGCAGGTCGTCACGCAGGTGGTCGAAGGCGGCGACGTACCAGCGGCCGCGGTGGGCGACGAGCCCGTACGGAGTGAGGTCGCGCGCGCTCTCGACGCCGGCCGAGTCCGTGTAGCGCGCGCGGATGCGGCGGGCGCGGGTGACGGCCTCGGCGATCGCCAGCAGCGCCTCGGGGTCCGGCAGCGCGGCGTCCAGGTCGCCCGTGAACCCGAGCGAGCGCTCGAGCGCCTCGACCCCGAGCCGGATCCGGTCCGGCAGCACGCGCTGCACTTTCGCCAGGGCGGCCTCGGTCTCCAGCCCGAGCCGGCGCGCGGCCATCAGCCCGAGCGCGACCGACGCCGCCTCGCCCGGCGTGAACATCAGCGGCGGGACGCGGTAGCCGGGCCGCAGCCGGTAGGAGCCGCCGCGCCCGCGCTCACCCTCGACGGGGATGCCGAGGTCGCGCAGCGCGACGACGTCGCGGCGGATCGTGCGCACCTCGACGCCGAGCCGCGCCGCGAGCTCGGGCCCGGTCGCCGACGGCCGGTCCTGGAGCGCCTCGAGCAGCGCGAGCACGCGGTCGGCCCTGGGCATTTGCGGACCGATTCTGCCCTGTTTTGCCCGTACGGTCCACTCCATGTACGAACCGCGTGAGATCACGTTCCTCGGCCGCGAGGGGCTGACGAAGCACTACGGCATCGCGACCCGCGGCCCGCTGCCGAGCCCCGCGCTCGCCCAGGCGGTGCGCGCGCTGGCCGAACCGGGCGTCCCCGGGTTCACGATCGCCCACGACGCCAAGTCGGCCGGGCTCGGGCTCGTGTACTGGTGGGCGAACGAGAACGAGATCCACGCGCGCTTCTACGCGTCGCCGCTGGACGACCCCGGCGACCTCGCGCCGTACACGGGCGCGGGCATGAGCTGCGTGTGGGAGCTCGAGGTGATCGACTTCGAGCGCCGCGCCTACCTCGAGCACGTGCTCAAGCACGGCGACGTCGAGGCCTACCTCGAGCAGGCGCTCGAGCCGGTGGCGGTCTGATGGGCAAGCACGACTTCGACTTCCTGCCCGGCCGCTGGAACGTCACCAACCACAAGCTCGTCGACGGCGAGTGGACGACGTTCGAGGCGACCTCGGACGCGTACGCGATGCTCGACGGCGGCGGCAACCACGACCACTTCAGGACGGACGGCTACGAGGGCTTCTCGCTGCGCCTGTACGACCCGGAGCGCGACCTGTGGCGGATCTGGTAATCCTCGACGCAACTCCCGGGCCGGCTGGACCCGCCCGTCGAGGGCCACTTCGCCGGCGACGGCACAGCGACCTTCGAGGCCGACGACGTGCTCAACGGCGTGCCCCTGCGGATGCGCTTCGTGTGGTCGGAGATCACGGGCGACTCGGCGCGCTGGGAACAATCGTTCTCCTACGACGGCGGGCGCACGTGGGAGAAGAACTGGGTGATGGAGCTGCGCCGCGCGTAGGGGCGAGGCGAGGGGGGGCGTGGCGCGCGCGGGCGGGGCGTGGCGAGGGGCGGCGAGGCGTGCGCGCGGCTCGCGGTGGCGAGCCGCGCGCGGCGGCGGTCTACGCGGGGGCGGCGACCAGCTTGGAGGCCGCGTCCGCGATCGCGTCGGCGTCGATGCCGGCGCCGTGCAGCAGCTCGGCGGGCGTGCCCGAGCCGGGGATCTCGCGCACGGCGAGCTTGACGACGTGGGCGCGCTCGCCGCCCGCGGCCAGGGCGTCGAGCACGGCGTCGCCCAGCCCGCCCTCGGGGGCGTGGTCCTCGACGGTGACGATCGCGCCGCACTCGCGGGCGGCGGACAGCACGGCCTCGGCGTCGATCGGCTTGATCGAGTAGGCGTCGAGCACCCGCGCCTGCACGCCGGACGAGGCCAGCCGCTCGGCCGCCTTGACCGCCTCGTCGACGGTGATCCCGCAGGCGATGATCGCGACGTCGGTGCCCTCGTGCGCGATCCGCGACCCGCCGACGTGGACGTCCTCGTCGGGAGCCGTGCGCACGGGCGTCTTGCCGCGCAGGGTGCGGATGAACGAGATCCCGTCGCGGTCGGCGAGCTCGGCCACCAGCCGCGAGGTCTGCTGCGCGTCGCTCGGGTGCACGACGGTCGAGCCGTGGATCGCGCGCAGCGACGCGATGTCCTCGAGCGCCATCTGCGACGGCCCGTCCTCGCCGATCGAGACGCCCGCGTGCGAGCCGCTCAGGACGAGCTTGGCGCGCGAGATCGCGGCCATGCGGATGAAGTCGTAGGCGCGCGAGAAGAACGCGGCGAACGTGGACGCGAACGGCGTCCAGCCGCGCACCTGCAGGCCGACCGCGGCCGCCACCAGCTGCTGCTCGGCGATGAACATCTCGAAGTAGCGGTCCTCGTGCGCCTCGCGGAAGTCCTCGGAGTGCGTCGAGTTCGAGACCTCGCCGTCGAGCGCGACGACATCGCCGCGGATCGAGCCGAGGGCCGCGAGCGCCTCGCCGTAGGCCTTGCGGGTCGCGACCTCCTCGCCCAGCGCGTACGTCGGCATCGACCCGCCCGGCACGGCGAACTGGTGCGGCGTGCCGGGCGCCGGCGCGGCGACGGACACCGACAGCGAGCGCTCGCCGCCGAGCTCGGCGATCGCCGCCTCCGGATCGTCGAGCGGCTTGCCGTGCTTGCCCGGCAGGTCCTCGACCGCCTTCACGCCGCGCCCCTTCATCGTCCGGGCCACGATCGCGGTCGGACGGTCGGTGGTCGCGGCCGCCTCGGCGTAGGCGGCGTCGACCGCGTCGACGTCATGCCCGTCGACCGGCAGCGCCTTCCACCCGAACGCCTCGATCCGGCGCACGTACGCGTCGAGGTCCCAGCCCAGCATGGTCTCGCGCGTCTGCCCGAGCCGGTTGACGTCGATGATCGCCGTCAGGTTCGACAGGCCCTCCCAGCCCGCGTGCTGGAAGGCCTCCCACATCGAGCCCTCGGCCATCTCGGAGTCGCCGCAGAGCACCCACACGCGGTACGGCAGGCGGTCGAGCGAGCGCCCCGCCATCGCCACGCCGACGCCGATCGGCAGGCCCTGCCCGAGCGACCCGGTGGCCACGTCGGTCGGCGGGATCCGCGGCGTGGGGTGCCCCTCCAGGCGCGAGCCGAGCTTGCGGAACGTCAGCAGCTCGGCGTCGTCGATCGCGCCCACGGCCTTCAGCACCGCGTAGTACAGCGGCGAGGCGTGCCCCTTGGAGAAGATCAGGTGGTCGTTGGCCGGGTTGGCCGGGTCGGAGTAGTCCAGCCGCAGGTGCCCGTCGACCAGCACCGCCATCAGCTCGGCGGCGGACATCGACGAGGTGGGATGGCCGGAGCCTGCGGCCGCGGACGCGCGGACGGAGTCCACGCGCAGCTGCTGTGCGAGCTCGGCGCGGTTCATGCGGCCACCAGCTTGAGCTTGCTCTCGAGCCCGTCGATCAGGTCGCGGAAGGACTTGGAGAACTTCTCCACGCCCTCGCGCTCGAGCACCTGCACCACGTCGTCGTAGGAGACGCCCGCGCTCTCGAACGCGTCGAGCGTCCGGCTGGCCTCCTCGACGCCCTCGGTCAGCGTGTCGCCGCGGATCTCGCCGTGGTCGAGCAGGGCCTCGACGGTCTCGCGCGGCATCGTGTTGACCGTGTCGGGCCCGACGAGCTCCTCGACGTAGACGACGTCGCGGTACTCGGGGTTCTTGGTCGACGTCGACGCCCACAGGCAGCGCTGCTTGGACGCGCCCTTGGCCTCCAGCGCCTCCCACTCGGGCGTCATAAAGACCTCGCGGTAGGTCTGGTAGGCGAGCTTGGCGTTGGCGATCGCGAGCTTGCCCTTGAGCTCGTCGTGGCCGCCGATCTCGTCCAGGCGCTTGTCGGCCTC
>Ga0182742_1001170_pt1 | contig 35275 bp, 32 predicted proteins | sample eDN5th37CBELigMG_FD_128880 | JGI IMG/M metagenome (GOLD analysis project Ga0182742, IMG submission 128880) | Enriched Miracle-Growth compost microbial communities from Emeryville, California, USA - eDNA 5th pass 37_C BE-Lig MG (version 2)... ... | reverse complement strand
GTCGTGCCGGTGCAATCGCCTACCGGCACTGCGAGCACGCGCCGCTCGAACGCTCCGATGCCGCCGTCGCTGGTGGGTTGATAGTCGTAGCGACCGGGATTCATCAGGTCGGTCAGATATTCCCGATAGTCATAGAGCCGCTGGGCAATGTTGTCGGCGGTGATCCGAACGTTGCCCTGGTAGACGTCGTATCTGTTACCGGACTCAACGGCTCGCACCGGGGGATTCTGTCCACGCACGATCACATCGGGCGGATAAGTATCCTGTGTGCCGTGCATCGGGCCCTGATAGTCGCCGAAGCGCGTGTTTAGACCCTGCGCAACCGGACCGGCCTCGTTGCCTGGCTCGGTGTCGATGGTGCTGCCGCCAGCGATGCAGGCATCGTAGCTACCGGCCAGGTTGTTTCGGACGATGTTGGCGCCGGAGCCACCGAGCCGAATCAGCTGGAAGTTGCCTGGACCAACCTGCGATTGGCCACCGGGAGCGGCCTTCTTCAGCACGACGGGTGCGTTGAGCGTGTAGCCCCACATGCCACCAGGCGCGCCGGCAGTGCCGCACACCATCATGGGTGCGACGTTACAAACTGTGCTGCCAACGTTGAGCGTGCGCGGGCCGGCGACGGCTGTCGCTGCGACGGTCTTCTCGAAGATGCCTCCAACGCGAGTCAACCATGCGGGCATCACAAATCCCGTTGCTCGCACGCGTACATAGGGCCCGGTGGCCGAGCCGGCAGCGAATGGGGGCAGGCTTGTCGAATACTCAACGGTGACTCGGATGTTGCCAGCTCCGTTGCCATAGCCTGTTGAGATCTCATGATTGCCCGCGGCCGATGCATTGCCTCTGAATGCCGCTAGCGCCTCTTCCGTCGCGAGTGCCGTGTTGCCCGTGTCGTCGAGGGTCTTGGCTGCAGCGAGCGCAGCCGCATCCACCGAGTTCTGCAGCCGCGTCTTGTTGAGAAAGGCGTGACCCATGTCGAGCGCCAGGCCCGCCGTCAGGATCAGAGCGCCCATGGCAATTGCGACCAGAACGGCGACGGCGCCGCGTTGAGCTTTGCGTGATTCGAGTGACTGCATGGCAGACCTCACTGCACAGTGGCGAACGATCATCAGTTCGTGCCGACTTCGAAGATGACTGGCTGCTTGACCTCCGTGTTGCCCTTGGCGACGTCCTTGCGATAGACCTCGAGCGCATTCTCCAGCCGGACGCCGTCTGTAATCTCCGGTGCGAGCGCTGGTGGATTGCTCGCGGCCACTGGATCGAGCGTCTGGGCTTGCAACATCTGTTTGACGGAGTTGCCGTAGTCAGCGTCCGCCAGCGGTGTGTCGGCACAGCCGGCGATGGCGACGGTGGCGACGACGACTGCGGAAGGCTTGCGAATGTTCATGGAGCGGTTCCTGATTGAGCGATGACGTGGTTACCTGCTCGGCGGCGACGCAGGCTTGCTGCCTTCGATCTTTCCACCGAGGAAGAACTGCGCGCTGGTGGGGTCGGTGACCGCATCGGTTGGCAGCTTGATCTCAGACGGCGCGATCGGTTTGGCGAGTCTCGGCGTTACCAGGATCACCAGCTCGGTCTCGCCTTTCTGATAGCTCTGGCTCCGGAACAGGTAGCCGAGGATGGGAATATCGCCAAGGCCCGGGAATTTGTTGATGGCCGAGCGCATGTTCTCGTTCATGAGGCCCGCGATGCCGATGGTCTGACCGTCACTGAGCTCGACCGTGGAGGCCGCACGCCGCTCGGTCAGTGAGGGAATCGTGAATACGGCCGTCGTTCCGATCGGTCGCAGCGACACCGAATTCGTATTGGCGAGCTCGCTGACGCTGACGTTGAGCTTCAGGTTGATGCGCTTGGGATCGATGATCATCGGCATGAACGAGAGCTTCACGCCGAAGTCTTTGAACTCGATGCCGATCGTGCCGTTGTCCTGCGACACTGGAATCGGGAAGCTGCCGCCAGACAGGAACTGCGCGTCCTGTCCCGACAAGGTCGTGAGCGTGGGCTCGGCGAGAATTTTTGCCAAACCACGCGTCTGGTAAGCATCCAGAACGACGTTGGCAAGAAAGTCGCTGCTCAAGAAGCTGCCGAACAATCCGGTGCTGTTGATCTGAGGCATGGTCGGAGCGAACTCGTCGAACACCGGGCCGACCGGGTTGCCATTGACATTCGAGCCATCGCCGAAGATCGGAACGCGCACATCGCCGGGCTGGAAGAGGGCGTCTGGGAAGGTCGCACCGCCGTTCACGCCACCCGTCACCCACTTGCCCGTGTTCTGAAGCGCACTGAATTGCGCGTTGAGATTGCGGATGGCCTCGCGGTTCACTTCCGCAATCCTGACTTGCAGCATCACCTGGTGCGCGCCGCCGACCGTCATGAGGTTGATCACCTCGCCGGACTTCTTGTCGGGCTGGTCACCGCCGCCGCCCGAGCTCTGCTGCTTGAACATGATCTTTTCTTTGGCGGTGGCCATCTGCTCCAGATAGCCGCGAGCTACCTGCAGGGCCGCATCCATCTTCGCGGCGCTCGACACCTTGCCCGACATCACGATGTTTCGCTGCGCGCTCCACAGCTCGACACTCTCGCCGGGCAGCACCGTCGATATCTGCTTCTTCAAGCTGTCCAGATCGTGAGTCACGGTGATGTTGAGTGCGGCCACCAGCCGATCCTCTCGATCCCACAACATCACGTTGGTGGCGCCCAGATCCTTGCCGAGCACGTACAACCCGTCATCACCCAACAGCAGCACATCGGCGATGTCCGGGTTACCGATGGAAACGCGCTTGACCGGCCCCGGCAGATCGACGATGCGACTCTTATATATAGGCACGGAGAACGTGGTGCTGCGAGTGGCGCGGATGACCTGGTCCGCGTTTTCCTGTGCCTGCGCCTGAACGGCCGCCGTCGTGACGGCCAGTCCGATCAGCAGTGCACACACAGTCGATCTCGGGCTTGATTGACGCATATGAAGAAAGATCCGTCCTGACATGTAAGTAGGTGGCGAGGTCACTGCTCGTTCAGGTGCTGGTTTCGCCGCTGTCGACCAGCGTGCCGCGGATGATGGTTACGCTCGGCGCTGCGGGCCGTGGCGGAGCACGACGCACCGGCTTGACGGCAGGCGGAGGCGGCGGCTCGGGAGTGGCAGCGAGTTGCGGCCGGAATTCATCGGTCGGATTGCGCAATGTGAGCTGGATGCGGCCTTCTTCACGAGCGCGCACCAGGATCTCGGCTTCCTTCGGAGTCATTTCGAGCGTGACGGCGCGAACTACGACCGGCTCGCTCTTGTCCTGGGTGGAGGTTTGATCGACCGCCAGCACGTGGATATTCATCAGAATGGTTTCGGTCGTGGCGCGATCGTTCACCTTGCGTGCGGCCACAATGTCCACGCGGTTTCCTGGTAACAGGAAGCCTGCGACGCCAACCACATCATCGACGCGCACCGAGACTGCGCGCATGTCCGGTTTGATGAGGGCGGCCAGGGTGCTTCCCGCGCCACTCTTGGTGAAGCGTTCCTTCAACAGCACTTCGCCATTGAGAATCTTCTGCGAGGCGATCAGGCCTTCGACTTCTTTGACGGATCCGAAGTGATTGCCGAGCGAGGTGCCCGTGGGCACGGTGATGACTTTCACGTGGCGGCCTTCCATCACCGTTCCATAAGGCACTTCCATCGCGGCGACGACGACTGAAGCTCCCGCGTCGGTGACGTTGCTGGCGCGTGTGCGCTGCTCCACCCAGTTCTTTGCCGACCATGCTGCCGCGGCTCCGAACACCAGCGACAACATCACCATCAATGCGCCTCGACGCTTCATCATTGCGCTCTCCGCTGTTCTGCCGCGGCGTCAGTAGACCCGGGCGTGGTTACGAAATAGTTGTCCCAGGCCCACTGCAACGCTTTGACGCTCAGGCCGATGCGATCGTCCGCATAGATGGAACGGTCGAGCGCCATGCCGATCAGATCGCGCGGGTGGCAGGGAAGCAGAGGAGTGCCGGTCGGCACGTACAGCGAATCGATCATGAACTGGCAGAGCGCAGGGTCGTAGTGCACGCCGTTCGCATCGCAGACACGCTGCCAGATCAGGTGATATTGCTCGGCGTCCAGGGCATGGAAGCCGATCTTGTAGCCGATGCGCCGCAGGAAGGCGTCATCGACCAATTCCCGCGGCTCGATGTTGGTCGAGAACACCAGGATCACATCGAACGGAGTTCGGAAGTGCTGCCCGGTGTTCATGCTGAGATAGTCGATGCCTTCTTCCATCGGCAGAATCCAGCGGTTCAGCACGACGGTCGGTGGCACGCGCTGCCGGCCCAGGTCATCGAGGATCAACATGCCGCCATTCGCTTTCACCTGCAGCGGAGCGCGGTACTGGCGTGAGGCGGGATCGAACTGCACCTCGAGCATGTCGGCCACTAGCTCGCCGCCCGTGATGACCAGCGGTCGCTGGCACAGCACGTAACGAGGGTCGTGGCTACGGTTGAGCATGACTACTGGAGGGCTGTCCTGATACTGGCGATGCACACTCGCGTCGAAGACGCGAACCACGGTGTCGCCGATCGCGATGGCGTGCGGTATCAAACACGTGTCATTGAATAGACGCGCCAGTCGCTGGGTGATGAAGGTCTTGCCCGTGCCGGGGGCGCCGTAGACAAATATCGCCTTGCCAGAATTCAGAGCGGGGCCGAGCCGGTCCAGCATCGCGGGATCGAGCACGGTATCCTCGAAGGCATCGCGCATGCGTTCGCGCGTCACTTTCCGGTGGCGGATCGATTGCAGCCGGACGATGTGCTCATAGTGTTCCAGCGGAACGGGCGTGGGGCCGACATAGCCACTGACCATCAGAGACGCCATCGCCGAGCCGCGACCACGTTCGGTCAACGCATAGCAAAGGACCTGGTTGTCGCCGTGCTGAGCACGCACTTCGATACGACCTTCCTTGCGGAGAAAGCCGAGCAGCTCTTCGAGGAGGCGCCCCGATAAGGCAGTGCGGCTGACCAGGTCGCGCATCGACAGCACGCCGCCTTCGAACAGATGTTTCTCCACCAGATCGCACAAGAATGCCTCTGGCAGGCCGGTGGCGGCCAGCGTTTGCGGCCGCGGCGCGATGGCGGTTGCGTCCCGAATGCTGCGGGTTTCGGAGTGCGGCGTCGTTGTTATTGGTGTCGACATGACTTTCAGCCGTTCTGAAGGTGCAGTCAGTGAGCGCCGATCAGCAGGGCGGCAGCTGTGCCGCAGGCGATGGCCACGCCATAGGGAAACCGCAGCGATTCCGTCGTCCCTGCCTGTATCGAGCCGCGCATGCTTGCGATCGGAGCGACCAACAGACCGACCAGTCGATGGAAGGTCGCACCGGTGTGGCTTCGTTTGACGAGCAGCACCGCCAGACCGAGCACGGCCCCGATGATCAGCGTCATGCCGACGGCGATCACTGTGGAGCGCATGCCCAAGAAGATCCCCACGGTAGCCATCGCCTTGACATCGCCGGCGCCGAAGGCCCGCAGCACATAAAAAGGTAGAAACATGGCGAAGCCGACTGCGGCGCCGCCCAGGGCGGCAAGCAGTCCGTCTTCGCCATGCATCCACACTTGTGTCGAGAGCCCGATGAGGGCCGCGACTGCACAGAGCAGGTTCGGAATGCGATGCGTGCGCCAGTCGATGACAGCGACGCAGAGGACGAACAGCAGCAGTGCGGCGTCGAGTTGGTTTTGGGTTGCAAGCATGTCGGCGATTCAGTTGGTTTGAAAGAAGCGGGGAGCACCTCTAGGGCGCTCCCCGCTGGGACTGATCAGTCACCACCGCCAACGTTTACGGTTGCCAGCTCGCCAGTCAGTTCGCCGATGATGCGCGACACTTGCCCGCCCAGCAGCTGGAATCCAGCGACGACGCCCAACCCCACCAGCCCTCCGGCGATCGCATACTCGACCACCGTCAAGCCTTCCTCTTCTTTGATGAACTCGACCACAGCCCGTTTCAGATCGAACATGGTTTGACTCCTCAACATTTCATGGCCACCCGAAAAAAACGGGTCGGGTGCTGACCCTTCTTCCCCGCTGCCGCGGTGAGGTGGACTCTCCAGCAAGTGCGATGCGCGCCGCGCGGATGTTCTTGCGAATGGCCAGGACGTTTTTGCTGTTCGCGCACCGGAGTGCTACGACTCACAGCGGCTACGTGTTCGCCACAGTGACGAAACGAGAGCTAATACGGAATAAATGCGTCCAGCCGCAGGCGCCGAATAGAAAGTGATAAAGATCACTAAAGGAATAATTCTCGGCGCGTAATCTCGGGAGGCGTTGTCATCTGCGGTTCTTTCGGGGAGGACGATCGGGTCATGCTGCTTTGGGTGGATTGGTGCTGCGGTGCGCGCGAAGCGTCATCGGCAGCGGAGTTCTCTCGCCATTGCCAGGTACGGCCCACTGATCAACAACATCTGTGGGCTGCGCTGTCGCTGGCGACGAGTGCGGATGGGGTTTGCTTCGACTTCGAGCATCCGGACATGAGCTGTCTGAAGTTCATGACCGATACCAAGGCGAAGTTTCCGTCCGTGCCCATCATCATGTTGATGTCCCAACAGTCGGCGGACGTGGTGCTGTGGGCGCTGCGCACCCGGATCTTCGATGTTCTGTTAAAACCGCTGAGCTCGCGTGATGTTCTCCGCTGTGTTCAGCGCCTGTCGCCAGTGCTCGAAGCGAGGCGGACTCAGTCCACTCGGTCCAACGCCACCGGCGCCGAAGCGATTCCGGATGAAGCGCGCTATCACGCACGCCGCTACTCGCGGGGCAAGCTGGATGGGGTGCTGGGATATATAGAGAAGAACTATGCCCAGCCGATCAGCGAGCAGGAGGTGGCGAAGGAATACGGGTTGTCCCCCTTTGAATTCAGTCGCGCATTCCGGGCCGCGCACGGCATTACATTCCGGGATTACCTCAGCGAGTGCCGGCTGGTGCAGTCCAAGCGGCTGCTGGGGATCGCCCGGGTCTCGGTCAGCGACGTGGCGGCGATGGCCGGGTTCAACGATCCATCCTACTTCGCCCGGTTGTTTCGTAAGCGCACCGGCAGTTCGCCGAGCGCCTATCGCGCATCGATTCTCTCGAAGGTGCCCGGGGGATCTGCGTTGCTCGAAACGGATACCGAGGCGACCGGTTAGCGCATCGGGACGTTCATCCCTGAGCGTCCTCGACGTGGACAAAGATTATTTCGTCGGCAGATGTCGATTCAGGAAGGTCAGCATCAGCGACGCGATCTGCGCTCCCTGGTCTTCGAGCGCGAAGTGCCCGGTGTCCAGAAGATGCAGTTCCGCATTCGGCAGGTCACGCAAGTACGCTCGCGCGCCCTCGACCGGGAAGATCTTGTCGTTACGGCCCCACACGACCAGCGTCGGCGGCTGTCGGTTGCGGAAGAACTCGTGGAATTTGGGATACAGCTCGACGTTGGTTCGATAGTCGTAGAACAGATCGAGCTGGATCTCCACGTTGCCGGGGCGATCCAGTAACGACTTATCGAGCAGCCAGGTCGTCGGATCGACGCGCGAGGGGTCCTTCACGCCATCCAGGTATTGTTCCTGGAGCGCAGCCAGACTCGTCGCTGCGCGCAGCACCTCTCGATCCGCTTTGGTGCCGCTCGCCCAGTAAGCCTTGATGGGATCCCAGAACTCCTTGAGTCCGTCCTCGTAGGCATTGCCGTTCTGCACGACCAAAGCAGTCACGCGCTCTGGATGTTTCAACGCCAGGCGATAGCCCACCGGCGCGCCGTAATCCATCACATAGAGCGCGTATCGCTCGATGCGTAGCTCGGTCAGAAGCCGATCGGTCAGATCCGTCAGATGGGCGAAGGTGTACTCGAACTTTTCGCGCGGCGGGACGGCGCTATGACCGAAGCCCGGATAGTCCGGCGCAATGACGTGGTACTTGGTTGCGAGCGCGGGGATCAGATTCCGATACATATTCGAGGAAGTGGGGAAGCCGTGCAGGAGCACGACGGTCGGCGCGTGAGTGGGCCCCGCTTCTCGATAGAACAGCTCGACGCCATCGATCTGCTTGGTGTGATAGCGGACCGTATCCTGAGTCGTCTTTGGAGGAGGCGGAGCCTTGGCGCTGCCCTGCCCGAACGCGGGTACAGCGGTGGCAAGCGCGAGGGCGGCGGCCGCGACGGGCTGCCACAAAGGGGTGTGCTTGGGTCTCATGTTGAATCTCCGGTGGGCGATTGACGGTGTAACTGGTGTGATCACGGTTAACAGGTTACAGCGACAGCGTAACTTGTCAATCACAATTTCAAAGGTTACTATGCTTTCGCGCTCACGAGGTGTCCATGCAGCCCTTGTTCATAGGCAGCCACCTGGCTGCGGATTTTCTGAATACGGCGTTCGAGCCATACGGCGAGCACGTCGAAGTCATCGGCGATGGCAAGGCGTTGCTGGAATGGCTCCAGGCCGCAGGCGTGATGAATGCCGACGAGGCGGCCCGATTGGCGCGCAAGCTCGGAGCCAAAGGACTCGATGCGGCAGCCGCCGAAGTCAGGAAATTGCGCGAATGGGCGCGAGCCTGGCTCATGCGATGGCGATCGGCGCCGGCGAAGGACTACGCGGTCGAGCTCGAGTATCTGAATGATTTGCTGGAGAGTCTCAACATCAGGCACGAGGTCGCCCGGACCCGGGAGGGGCTGGAGCGCGTCACCCGGTTCCAGATCGGAACGACCGATGAACTCTTGGCCGTGCTTGCTTCAGCACTCGCAGATCTCGTGACTCAGGAGGACCCTGGCCTGTTGAAGTCCTGCGCGGGTGAGAGTTGCACGCTGTGGTTCCTGGACCGTACCAAAGCGCATCGACGGATGTTTTGTAGCGCCGCCGGCTGCGGCAATCGCGCGAAGGTCGCTGCATTTCGCGAGCGGCAGCGAGAGCAGTAAACCCACAGGCAACGTTATAAGTTGCCGATGAGCCGTCTTGATTGCGAGGGATGGTAACCGAGATTGCAATCTCGATTGCTCGAGAGTATTCCTACCGAAACGCGACGCCGGACGAAGAGCTGGGCGCGTGAACTCTACAAATTCTCGGCGGCGCAGCCGGGCAAACATCGGACGGGGGAATATCTCATGACGGCGGATCGACGTCGGTTGAAATCCGTTCTCGCTTGTCTCACGCCGGCAGTGGCGACGATTGCGTTGATTGGTTCGGCATTCGCGCACCCTCACGGGAACGACGATCGCGGTCGCGGGCACGACAAAGACGACCACGGCTGGGGCGGCAAGGGCAAGTCGGTGGAACTGCGAGTTCTTTCCAGCCCCGCTCAGTATGTTTCCGGTGGCGATGCTCGCATCGAGGTGCGTGTTCCTTCTGGCCTGCAGAACAAAGTCGAGCTGTACCTGAACGGTCGTAAGCTGCAGGCCGATCTCAAAGCCATCGGCAAGGATCGGGTGCAGGCGGTGATCGGCGGGCTTGCGACCGGCAAGAATCGTCTGGAGGCGCTCATCAAGGGACGCTGGGAACGAGATTCGCTCGAGCTGACCAACTATCCGATCACCGGGCCGATGTTCTCGGGTCCGCAACAACATCCCTTCGTGTGTACAACGACGCAGAGTGGCGTCGCCCGACAGCCGCTCATCGAGAGCGCAACTCCACCGGGTACGCGGGTTTTCGACAGCGCCGGCAACATCGTTGGATACAGTCGTGATTGTTCGATCGACACGTTCGTCACTTATCTATATCGCACGACCGGCAATGCGTGGGCCTCGATGCCGGCCGACGGCAGCCGTCCAGCGGACCTTGCGCAAGTGACGTTGCCCGATGGCCGCGTCGTCGACTTCATCGTGCGTCGTGAGGTCGGCTCGATCAATCGTTTCCTCTACAGCTTCGCCATGCTGGCGCCGGCGGTAGAGAAGGCCGGCAAACCGGATCTGAGTCGCTGGAACGGGCGCCTGCTCTACTGGTTCCAGGGTGGCGTCGCCATCGGTCATACGCAGGGCACCGTGCACAGCGGCTCGTTGAATCCGGACATCCTCCGGCTCGGCTACGCCATCGCGCATTCCAGCGGAAACAACACCGGCTCGCATTACAACCTGCAGGTCGCCGGCGAGACCATGATGATGACCAAGGAGCGTTTCATCGAGCGCTATGGCGTGCCGAGCTATACCGTCGGGCTCGGCGGTTCGGGAGGTGCGATTCAACAGTACATCATCGGCCAGAATCTGCCCGGCCTGCTCGATGCGCTGCTGCCGGTGCAGTCCTATCCCGACATGGTCACGCAAACGATTCATGTCGGCGACTGCGAGCTGCTCGAGCACTACATGGATGCGACCGATCGCGCCAATCCGAAGTGGCGCGTCACCAAGAATCGCAGCTGGCTGGTCGGCATGAACGCCGAGGAAGGATTCGACAAGGTGAACGATCCGCTGGCGCAGTTGAAAGTTGCGCTCGGCTACAGCACGGCGGTGGGTACGACCGAGTGCGTTCCGGCCTGGCGCGGGCTGTCGCCGCTCGCGATGAATCCATGGTATGGCCAGGCGCCCAATCAACAGAACTACGAGCCTCAATCCGACATCGCGGCGATCCGCTGGACGCATTGGGACGATCTGCGAAACATCTATGGCGTCGATGAGACCGGCGCGGCGCGTCCGACCTGGGACAACGTCGGTGTGCAGTACGGACTGCGATCGCTGCAGGAGAGCAAGATCACGTTCGAAGAGTTCCTGAATCTGAACTGGAATATCGGCGGCTGGAAACAACCGAGCGAAATGGTGCAGGAAGGTTTCCCCTTCATGGGCACCACGCCGGCGGAGATCAACAGGGCGCTGACCGAGCCCGGTTATTTCGATCCCTGGAGTCGGCGCAACATGAATCTCAGCACCGATCCAAGCCAGCCGGCGCCGCGAACCGGCGGCGATCTGCGTGCGATTCGCGCTGCGTACACTTCAGGAATGGTGTTCCATGGCCAGCTCGATCGGCCGACGATCGATCATCGCCAGTACATGGAGCGCGAGCTGGACATGCACAACGTGCACCAGAGCTTCGCGGTGCGTAAGCGTGTGCAGCAGCGGATGGGCAACAGCGATATGCTGGTGATCTGGTTCACCGACACCCAGCCCGGCGTGCCCAAGGCCAGCCAATCCCTGGACGCCATCGCGGTGATGGACGAATGGGTGCGAAACATTCAGAAGCACCCGAACAAAGGCATTCGTCGCAATCGTCCGGCGCGCGCGGTCGATAGCTGCTTCGATGTCACCGGTCAGTTGATCTATGCAGGGGACGACGCCTGGAACGGCATCCTCGATGAGAAACCCGCCGGCCCGTGCACGCAGCGCTTCCCGATCTACTCGACCTCCCGCATCGTGGCCGGAGCGCCGCTCGAAGGCGGCATCTATAAGTGTGCGCTGAAACCGGTGGAGAAGGCGGTCAAGGAGGGCCTCTATGCTCCATGGTCGCCGAGCCCGCAGCAGGTGACGAAGCTGAAACAGATCTTCCCCAGCGGGGTCTGCGACTACAGCCGCCCGGATCAGGGCCGGCCTGGGAAACGGGACTGAGATGGACAGCGGTGGCGCCCTGATTGAGGGGCGCCACCTCGATGAAAATGCGTGTAGCGGTGCGCGCCCGGCTGAGCGAAATTCCAAAAATGCTGATCCAGTAGTCCTTCGAAATTCCCTGGAGGTGCCCCATGACCACCGGACTGCTCGTTCGTTTGGACGCTCGAGCCGGCAAGGAACGCGAAGTGGAGCAATTCCTGAAATCGGCGCTGCCGCTCGTGGAAGAAGAGCTGGGCACCCGCTCCTGGTTCGCCGTGCGTTTCGGCAAAGGCGAGTACGGCATTTTTGATACCTTTCTGGACGACGCCGCGCTCGAGGACCATCTGCAGGGGCCGGTCAACATGGCGTTGGAGCGCAGCAACGACCTGTTCGACAGCCAGCCGCGTGTGCAGAAGGTCGAGGTGCTGGCCGATAAATTGCCGGTGAATCCGATGCCGCCGGATACCAAGGGCTTGTTGCTGACCTTCAAGGCGAAGGCCGGTCATGAGACCGAGGTGGAGCAGTTCCTGCGTGAAGCGAAGCCCAGGGTGATGGAAGAGCCGAACACGACGGCGTGGTTTGCGATCCGCACGGAGGAGGGCGAGTACGGCATCTTCGACGTCTTCCCGGACAATGGCGCGCGCTTCGTCCATCTGGTGGGGCGAGTGCCCCGTGAACTCGCGAGACATTCCATGGCGATGCTGGGCTCGTTGCCCGAACTGCATCTGGTGAACGTACACGCCGAAAAACTCGGAGTTTGAACCCCTGTGCGCATGAGCTTTGCTTTGTGCGTACCAGCCCCGCCACCCGGGGAACTTTACTGACAAAAAACCCGTTTCACGGGAGTGTTGTCAGCAACGTGTGTCATAGCGGGGGCCACGACGTATCAGCGACCAGATCGAAAATGGTTGCTGCTCCTTTCATTGTTGTTGTGTTCGGCGTGCGCGTCGAACCCTCGCGTCCAACCAACTGAACAGGCGCCGCCCATCGTCGCAAGACAGCGGATGCTGTCCGAGGACGAAGGCGATCCGCTGCTCAAATCGGCGCTGGCGGAATTCAAGCGCGACCCGGCCGTTCGCGAGCTCGTGACAGCGGTGCGCCAGTACTCCTCGATGCCGCTGAATGCCGGCAATCGCGTGGGCGCGCTCATCGATGGTCCGCAAACCTACGCCGCGATCGAATCGGATCTGCGCGCGGCCCGTCACCACATCCATCTGGAAACGTTCATCTTCGGCGCCGACGACATTGGCCGGCGCTTCGGTGAGCTGCTGGCTGGCAAGCGCAAGGAAGGGGTCGAAGTCCGGGTGCTCTACGACAGCATCGGCAGCATGGACACGCCGAAGGACTTCTTCGAGCAGATGCGCCAGCAGGGCATCGAAGTGCGCGAGTTCCGGCCGATGAACCCAGTGAAGAACCCGCGCATCTGGGATATCAACAATCGCGATCATCGCAAGATCATCGTGGTCGACGGCAAGGTCGGCTTCACCGGCGGCATCAACATCGACAACACCTACTCCAGCCCCTCATCGAGCCGGCCGGGCCCCAAGCGCGGCGTCGAAGATGGCTGGCGCGATACGCACATGCGGATTCAAGGCCCTGCGGTGAAACAGCTGCAAACGCTGTTTCTGCAGTCGTGGGCGGAGGCGGGTGAGCCACTGCAGGCGAAGGACGGCGATCGTTATCTGCCGCCAGTGCAGTCCGCAGGCGACAAGCTGATCACGATCGTCGGCAATGACAGCGAGTCGGATGACCGCTCGTTGTACGGCACGTACCTGGCGGCTTTCAAACACTCGAACCGCCGGCTGTGGATCACCCATGCCTACTTCGCGCCCAACCCCGAGCTGTTGGATGTGATGGCCGCTGCCGCACGTCGCGGCGTCGATGTGAGGCTGATCGTGCCGGCATTCACCGATTCAAGCCTCGTGCTCAACGCCACCCAGGCGACGTTCACGCCGCTGCTCGAAGCAGGTGTGAAAATCTACGAATTGAAGGACGCGCTGCTGCACGCAAAGAGCGTCGTGATCGACGGCACGGTTTCAATCGTCGGCTCCGCCAATCTCGACATGCGCAGCTTCCTGCACAACGACGAGGTCAACGCCATCGTCGTCGATCGGGAATTCGGCCGGCGCATGGAGGAAGTGTTCGAGCGCGACCAGCGCGGCTCGCGCCCGGTCACGCTGGAGCGCTGGCAGAAGCGCTCGCTCTGGCAACGATTCAAGGAGTTCGGGGTGAAGTTGTTCGGTTACTGGCTCTAGGAGCTCTGGGCGGGCAATTCGTTGATCGTCTTGCTGGTGGTGCGCGGCTTGCTGAAGGGGGTCGGGCGCGACGGGGTCTGCGGACCGTTTCGTAGCAGCATGCCCATGCTGGCTTCATAGCCGCCGCTGGCGATTTCGAGCGCCAGGCGCTCCGCATCGCGCTCACGGATTCCGGCGAGGATGTCCTCGATCTCCGATTCGCTCACATTCAACAAACGCAGCGCCGCGCCGCCGGCCTGCAGCGCCGATTCGAACGTCTCACGGATCTGATAATCGACGCCAGCGTTGACCAGCTGGCGTGCATGCTCACGATCGAAGGCGCGCACGAGCAGCTTGGCTTGCGGGAATTCGGAGCGCACGAGCTCGACGATACGATCGGTTGTCGCGCGATTGTCGACGCAGATCGCGATCTGACGCGCCTTGCCTGCGCCCGAGGCTCGCAACACATCGAGCCGCGTGCCATCGCCGTAGTAAAGAGTGAATCCGAAGTCCTGGGCGGCGCGGATCATTTCGACATCCGCATCGATGATGCTCACATCGACGCCTCGGGCGAGCAGCGCCTGACTGACAACCTGCCCGAAGCGCCCGAACCCGATGAGGAGTACGCTGCCTTCCAGCCCGTCCGCGATGGGAATGCCGTCCAGCGACTCGCCGACGGGCTTGCTGAAACGCCGGACCACGATCACCACCAGCGGCGTCAGCACCATCGAGAGCACGACGACCGCGGTCATGTTGGCGTTGACGGCCTCGTCCAGGATGCCGCCGGAGGCGGCTGCGCTGTAAAGAACGAAGGCGAACTCGCCGCCTTGAGCCATCAGCACCGCACGATCCAGCGCTTCCTCGTGCGAGCTGCGTGTCACGCGCGCGACGACATAGATACAGAATGCTTTGGTCGCCATCATCGCCGGCACGGCGGCGACGATCAGCGGCCAGTTGTTCGCGACCACTTTCAGGTCCAGGCTCATGCCGACCGCCAGGAAGAACAATCCCAACAACAATCCGCGGAACGGCTCGATGTCTGCTTCGAGCTCGTGGCGGAACGTCGATTCGGACAGCAGCACGCCGGCGAGGAACGCACCCATGGCCATCGAGAGGCCGCCCAACTCCATCAACAACGCCGAACCGAGCACCACCAGCAGCGCGGCAGCCGACATGATTTCACGCGTACGGGCCAGCGCCAGAATGCTGAACAGCGGATTGAGCAGCCACACCCCGACTCCGATCAGACCGGCGAGCGAGCCGATGCCGATCAGAATCGAAACCCATTGCGGTGTATCGCTGACGCTCGCGGTGGGCGAGAGGAAGGCGACCACTGCCAGCAGCGGCACGATCAACAGGTCTTCGAACAGCAGCACCGAGACCATCTTCTGGCCATGAGGCAGAGCGATGTCGCCTCGCTCGGCGAGCAGTTGCATGACGATGGCCGTCGAGGTGAGCACGAAGCCGGCGCCGCCGATGAATGCAACGGCAGGCGAGAAACCGAACGCGATTCCGACACCCGTCAGCCCCAGGGTGCAGATACCGATCTGCAACGCGCCCAGCCCGAATATCTGCCGCCGCAGGCGCCACAGGTGCGACGGGCGCATCTCCAGGCCGATGATGAAAAGGAACATGACGACGCCGAGCTCGGCGAAATGCAGGATGGCTTGAGGATCGGAGAACAGGCCGAAGCCGAAAGGTCCGACCAGCAGCCCGGCGGCGAGATAGCCCAGCACCGAGCCCAGCCCCAGCCGTCTGAACAAAGGAACCGCGATGACCGCGGCGCCCAGCAGCGCGACCGCACTGACCAGCATGCTCGAATCCGCTTCGGACGCCATGGGCAACTCGGAGGGGGAAAAACAAGCATGATAGGCGGGTGGAGCCTGGGACGGAACCACACGATGTAGGTACGACGGCGTGACACCGACGGGCCGCTCACCAACGCAACCGGCGTCGCGACTAGCGCTCCTGGGATGCTCTTTCTCGAAGCTGCTCGGCCACTTCATCGGCTGGCAGCATCAACGTCTCGTCCGAGAGCACGACCGCTTCGGAAAGGGTGGGCGAATTGTCCGACGCCTCGTCGGCGACCATCGCGGTTTGCGCCGCCGGCAACGAATTGTCGGCATTCTTCAAGACCCGGAATGCTTCTTCCGCTTCCAGCGGCTCGCAGTAGAAATAACCCTGCGCGTAGTCGCATCCCATCCGTTGCAGGTCGCGCGCGGCGTCATCGGTTTCGACGATTTCGGCCACCGAGCGCAGACCGAGGCTGCTGGTCATTTGCACGATGGCGGCCGCGATCGCGGTGTTGGCGTGAGCGGAGCCGGCGCGATCGACGAAGGGACGATCGATCTTCACATAGCTGAAGGGGAACAGCTGCAGGTAGCTCAATGACGAGTAGCCGGTGCCGAAGTCATCGAGCATCATTTCGATGCCGAGATCGTGCAGACCTTCGAGGACCTCGCGGGCGCCGCCCGGGTTGCTCATGAGCCCGCCTTCCGTCAGCTCCAGCTTCAGACATTCCGGCGCCACGCCGGTGTCTTTGAGCACCTGCTCTACGTAGGACGTGAACTCGGGATCCCGAAGGGCGGCGGCGGAGACGTTCACTGTGAGATAGAAATCGCGGTTGCGTGGCAAGCGATGACGCCACTCGGCCGCCAGCGTGCAGACCTGCAGGATGGTCCAGCGCGTGATGGGCACGATCAGGCCCACTTCCTCGGCGAGCGCCAGAAACTTGTCCGGCGTGAGCATGCCTTCGATCGGATGTCGCCAGCGGAGCAGGGCTTCGGCCCCCGCCACCCGATCGTTGCGCAGGTCGACGATGGGCTGAAACATCATGTGCAACTCTCGCCGCTGGAGCGCAACGTGCAGATCCGCTTCCAGGCTCACCAGGCTGGCGGCACTGCTACCCATCGCAGGCTGATAGGCAACGGCGGTTGCCGTATCGTGCCGCCTCGCCACCGAGAGTGCGATGTCAGCTTCACGCACAGCTTCTTCTGCACGTTGCAGGCCGGAGTCGATACAAGTGACGCCTACGCGCGCTGCGACGTTGAGTTGATGTTTGCGCAGCTCGAAGGGTTGTTGAAGCGTTTTCTGCAACAGCCCCGCGATATCGAGCGCGCTGTCCGCCGAGGGCACGTCGAAGACCAGTATCGCAAACTGATCGCCGCTCCAGCGCGCCAGCACATGTTCGAACCTGGCGGTGGCCTTCTGAAAGCGGCGCGCCGCCTGCACGACGACCTCGTCGCCCGCGGTGTGACCGAGCGAGTCGTTGATCAGCTTGAAACGATCGATGTTGATGAGCATCACCGCGAGCCGTTGCCGGCGGCGAGTACGCACCTCGCGCAACGCGCGATCCAGCTGATCCATGAAGTAGCGCCGGTTCGGCAGACCGGTGAACGCGTCGTGGTAGCGTGAATGCTCGAAACTCTTCTGCAGGTTTTCACGCTCCTCGATCTCGAGCGCCAGTTTGCGTTGGGTCGATTGCAACTGACGGCGGGAGAGTGACAGTGCATCGCGTGCCCGATGCAGGCTGTGCACCAGATCGTGAGTCGCGAATGCCAGCATCCAGGCGACGACCGCGAGCAATGCGATGGCCGCCGCCAGCTCACGGGCTGGATACCAACCTGCTTTGGGGCGCAGGGCGAGCTGCACATAACCGCCGGCCAGTTCCTGCGCGTAACCTTCCGGCAGGCGGATGCGGCTGATGATGGGATCTTCCAGCCGCCCGATCCGGCTGCTGACGAAGACTCTCGGCGCGCCACCGCCGCTCACCACTTTCGAGAGCTCGAAGTCGTAGTCGGGGTCGACGATCCGGCTCAGCTCCAGTTTCGATAGCAGCTGATCCAGCTCGGCGCCGCTGTCGCGCGAGGCCAGAGTCTGCAGTTGCTTTTCTATCGAGCTGCTGTAGGTCGTCACCAGCGTGCCCGCCGTCGAACGCAACTGCTCGGCGCGCTGCCCGATACTCAGCGTGATCAGCCGCGCGCCGGCAAGCACGACGACCGCCAGCACCAGCAAGGTGAGGGGCCATTGCGAGCCGCGCTTCAGAAAAGAAAGTTTCATTGGCCTCGCGAACCCAGATACGCGATGAAGCTCAACGTCACGGTGTATTTCTTGCTGCCCGACACTTCCAGCAGATCGCCGAGCAACTGCACCTCGGCGCGTTTGAACGGCTTGGCGAAGCCCAGGAAGTATTCATTCGAATAGCTCGGCGGCAGCACGACACCCGGTTGCAGCACCAGCACCGCCGGATTGGCTTTGCCGGTCGAGCCGCCCAGCATCATGTTGAGCCGCTTGCCGTAGATGTCGAAGCGGGCGCTGGTGAGCTCGGTGCCCAGGTTGCCGCTCACCGAGTCGGCATAGGAGATGTTGGTGACGAAGCGCGGCGACCAGACATAGGTCAAACCGAGCTTGGGCAGGTTGCCACGCGTGGTGTCGATGTCGATCTGGCGTGTCTCGAGCTGCACCGAGAGCTTGCTGGTGATCGACTGGCTGATGCCCAGTACGCCGACTTGATAGTCGAACTTGCGGCCGTTGTCGTCGCCTTCACCGCCGTAATACTCGCCTATCAGGGTGAAGCGGGAGGCCGGCTGACCGCGGCCCCATGCTGCTCGCACCGAGCCATAGGTGAGTTTCGCCTGCTCCACGTAGGTATGGTCGACGCCCAGGCCTGCCAGAAAATCCGGTGTGATGTAGTGCACGTAGCTGAGCGAGCCGCCGCCACCGGTATCGTCGGAGTCTGCGAATGATGCGGTGCTGCCGCTGAGCGCGAGTTTGTTGAACGGCCGCGCATCGACTTCGGCGGCGGTGGCCGATGTCGCTGCCGCGAACGAAGCCATGCACAACACGGCGGATCCAATTCTCATGGGGGTGTTACCAAAGTTGAATTGGAGAGGGAGTTCTTTGCAGCGTCGGCGAGGTGGACGTTCGAAGTGATATCCGCACGGTCGCCGAGAGCGGCGCGCCCCATGGGCAGGAACGCGACGATGTAGAGGCGCTCGTCCTCGCCGGGCAGTGGCGATGCGGAGCAGGTCACTTGATACACACGCGGACCAATCTCGATGTGCATCTTGCGGCGGCCGGTCAGTCCCGGTTCCCACCAGCGCGGCGGCATGCCGCCGAGCGACAGCGTCTTCGCGGCATCGCTACCCTTATCGAGCGCGGCAAACAATGCCTGCGCCGGCTTGTTGAACGAGAGCAGCCGGCCTTGCGCATCGATGACCAGCATGGCCTGACCGCTGACATCGAGCGCCGCGTGCGCCGTGAACTCTTCGGTCTTGTCGTGAATGACGATCAGGCAGAAACGACGCCCGGTCTGCGTCAGATGGCGCACCTGAACCTCGCTGGCTCGCAGCCGGTCGCCCACTTTGATCATGCTCAAAGGCACGACGCCGCCCGAGCCCGCAATCGCTTCCTGCACCATTTCCGGATAGGAGAAGCGAATGACTTCGAACAGCGGCCGGCCGCCAGCGGATTCTTGATCGTGGAAGCGCGCTGCGCGGTGGCTGGCACAAACGACTTGCAAGGTGTCGCTGTCGATCAGCAGCGCAGGCAAGGGCATCGCCTCGATCAACGTGGTCCAGAACTCCTGGCCACGCTCGGCTTCGGCGCGAGCCATATCCACATGCGTGTGCAGCCGCTCGAAGATCGTGCCCAGATACTCCGCCGCCACGGCGCAAGCGAGAAGCAGAATGGCGAACACTTGCAGCATCACCGCGTAGTAGGTGGAGGGCGCGTAGAAACCTGGGAATGTCGATGCCGCGCCTTGCTGACCGAACAGGGTTGCGAGAGAGGAGCCGATGGCGTCGAGCCCCGGCACGTACCATCGCAACTCGGGCGCCTGTGCGAGCGCCACGACGCCGGCGACGACGATGGCAAGAATCGCCATGAGATAGGGCTGCCAGCGTGAAAGAAAGATCGCACCGACGACCGGCAGCGCGAACACCATGAGAAACGCCGGGTTCTGCAGGCCGCCTGCGTTCAGCCAGATGAAGCCCACCACGACGATACCCACCACGTGCAACAGTGTGAGCACGGGACGACGCTCGCCGACGCGCGCCGGTTTGCCGACCACCGTGAACGCGATGTGGATGCCGCCGAGCGCGAGCAGCCCGAGACATGCGGCAACGAAGTTGATGTCGAGCGAGGTGACGAGCCACGGCACGACGGTGCCGAGCAGGATGGCGAAGATCGTCAGCAGCCAGGTGTCGTCCAATAGATGGATGCGTGGATCGGTCCACGTCGGCGCTGGGACGATCTGCGTATCGCCGATGTTCATCGCTGCACGACGCCGCCTGCGGCCGGTTTTGCATCGCCGGCCGCCACCGTGGCGGCGCCGATGCGGAAGTTGTTGCCTTCGAGGAACGGCGCGGAGCGGACCTTCTCGCCGCCGCCTTCGGGTTGGTAGTCGGTGACTTTCAGCGCGAGCGCTCGCGGCCGTATCACTTGATTGCCTCGCAGGATGGGCGAGTCGCCGATCACGTCGATGCCGTTGAACTTCGGTTCGATGATGGTGTTGTCGATGGCGCTGCTGGGGCTGCGTTGATTGCCGAGCACGAAGGCCAGGCCATAACCGCTGTTGTGGATCCGGTTGTTACGGATCACGGTATCGGCCGAGCCCTTGAGCATCACGCCATAAGCTTCCAGGCCGTCGAGCTCGTTGTCTTCGATCACGGCGGCTTGTCCGTTCTCGACCACGATGCCCATGGCTGCGCCCCGACTGATGCGATTGCCTCGTGCGAGCGCGCCGGCGCCCATCAACTGCATTGCCGCCTCTTGGGAGTCGAGCAGTTCGTTGCGCTCCACGATCAGCGCGACGTTGGCGGTGAGAATGCCGATGCGCTCCTTGGTAAAACGGTTGTCGCGGATGCCGATGCCACCGTTGCGGCTGTCGGGCTCGCTGCGGACGGCCCAGATGCCTGCGTCGCGATGCTCGGTGAATTCGTTCTTCACGACCAGCGCATTCTCGTTGGACGCCGAAAAGCGCACGCCGACCCGATTCCCGGCAAAGCGATTGCGCTCCAGCATGACTTGTGCGGCGTTCTCGGCGACATCGATGCCCACATCGCACTTCTCGATCGTGCTCGCCTGCAGCTTGAAGCGATCGGCGCGCAAGACGATGCCGGTCTCCTTGCAGTCGTGAATGCGCACGCCCTCGATGGAAACATTCGCGCCGGAAACATCGAGCACCGCGCCGCCCGGCAGTTCGCTTGCATCGATCTCGGTGCCGTTCTCGGCAGCGATGACTTTGATGCCTTGTGCGTTCGCAAGCGGCGGCAGGGCAGTGGCGAGCGTGATCTTCGGCACCTGCAGCGAGATGGTCACTTCGGTGGTAGCCGCGGTGGCTTTGAAAATCGCCTCGCGCAACGAGCCGGGCCCGCGATCCTCGGCGCTCGTCACATCGATGGATTGAGCGTTCGCCGTTTGTCCAGGAGTCACCTTGCGCGACTCGTACCAGTAGCCCAGTGCGACGAATACGCCGAGCAGCACGAACACGACGACCGACACGGCGGAACGACGGCTAAGCGGCATGGGCGCCTCCGTTGCGCTCCAAAACGAATACCGCGTGCCAGGAACGCTGCACGGCGACTCTGCCGAACAGCACATCGATCGGAGTGGAAGCCAGTGTCACCGCCGCCAGCGCCGACATGCCCAGCGGACGTGGCATGCGGCGCAAGTGAGGCAGCAACCACGTTTTGAAGGGCGCCGGATCGACGCCGCTGAGCGCACGCAGCTCCAGGCCTTGCTTTGCAAACAAATCGAGATAGACGCTACGTTGCCGGGCTCGAAACACGGTCGTATCGCAGCGTTCGGCGATGCTGGCAGGCGCGGCTTCCAGCAGCACCATCCGACCACCGGGCGCAAGATGATCGGCCAGGCGCTTCACGGCCGAGCGCAGCGACTCAGGATCCAGGATGTGCTGCAGGACCGTCACGCCCAGAATCAGATCGAACGTTTCGCCAGCCTCCAGATGCGCCAGGTCTTGCACGATGAAGCGGGTGCGAGTCGCCACATTCTGCAGCTCCGCGCGACGTCTGGCTTCGGCGATCATCGTCGGACTGAGATCTGCACCTGTGACAATCGCGCCGCGCCTGGCGAGCAGCGTGCTCCAGCGTCCAACGCCGCAGCCCACGTCGAGCACGCGTGTGCCTGGTTGGATCTCGAGCCAGGGCCGCAACGCCAGGTACTGACTCCAGTGAATCATCCGGTTGTAGAACTCCGGCATGCCATAGGAACAGACCGCTGCGAGGCCCGAGCCCTCCGCGGCGAAACGGCGTGCACGATCCTCCCAGTAATGAGAGGGCAGATACTGTTCGGGTGCAGGTGCGCCGCGCGCGTTCATGAGGCCTTCCGCATGAGACTGGTTTTCTCCTCGAGCGGCAGCGTCGTGCTGGCGCTGGGCAGCGGCTCGTAGTGATCGCGATAGACGCGACGACCCCACAGCTTCACTGCGATCCAGTTGACGTAGCCGACCGTCATGGGGGCGATGTGAGTGATCGCATAGAACAGATACAACGGCACGATGGGCGCGATGTAGGCGCGCTCCTGTTTCGGCACGATCGTGAACAGCGCAAACACGCCCAGCGCCAGATAGCTGCCGATGGCGGCCATGAAGTAGCTCGGATTGATCAGCGTATTGCGCGGCATGAGGTTCGCCAGGAACAGATTGTCGAAGCCGCTCATGAAACTGAGCACCAGCAGAATGGCGCTGACGATTTTCAGTGGATGCACGATCAGCGACAGGCCGCCGAGATAGACCACGAAGTGGTACATGGCGAAAGGCGTGCGCCGGGCAATGCCCCAGATCTCGCTGAAGCGCTCGATGTAGACCTTCAACAGCCCGTAGTACCAGCCGACGCGCTGTGAGAACCAGCGCCGCACGTTACCGGGGCCTTCGGTGCTGACGACCAGCCGGCCGTCGTAGTAGATGCGTTCGCCCTGGCTGAGCAGGATCAGCGCGTTCTGCAGATCCTCCGCGTACACCGACTGCGTGTGCTCGACGAGCGCGCGTTCCAAAGCGTCGCGGCGGTAACAGGAAACGCCGGAGGTGATGCTGTAGTCGGCCAGGCTTTCGCGGCCGATGCGAAACGCCAGTGCGTACTCGAAGGCCTGGAATCGCGCCAGGAAGCCGTCGGGCTCGATCATCACGCGCGGACAGACGGCCGCCGCACCCGACTGTTGGAAGTCGCGAATGAATCGTTCGAAGTCGATCCGGCTGCCGCCTGCCTTGTCGCGAATGCGGATGTCCGGATCGACGACCATCAATGTCTCGATATGCGACGGAATACGCTCGAGCAGGCGCTTGATCGCCCCGGGCTTGCGGCGATTGACGCCGTCATCGAAACAACGCCAGCCGGCGTGACGCAGGCGGAGCACGGTGGCATCGGTCGAGCCGTCGCTGATCAGCCAGACTTTGTCGCGATAGTTCGAGAACGCGTCCATGAACTCATCGAGCAGCGGCTCGAGGTTGTGAATGGAGGCGATGATCGCGTAGGGCCGCACGGGGACCAGCTGGCGCGAACCGGCGGGGAAGGCGGCGGAAAGATCGATCGAGAGATGTCGGTTCTCTTCGGTCGGTGCGGTGGCGATGTGACGGCGCCGCACATGCAGACGCAGGATGAAATCCAGGGCGTCGGTGTAGACGATCAGATTCGCCAGGCCATAGACGAGCAAGGAAAAGCTCGCGGTTTGCAGATTCGCCGCGGACAGGGCGATCCAGCCGGCCAGCAGTGCGCAGACCGCAAGCGGCGCGAGCAGGCTCCAGGGCGTATTGAACTTCACCCCATCGCGACGGCGCGAGTCGCCGTCGCCCTCCGAGGTTGCGGCAAGCGGGATTCGAGCTCGGCGCGCACCTCCCGTTCGGGGGCGACGACGATGCCATGCTCGGCCAGAACCGGTACGCCGACCAGGATCCAGATCAGTGAGCGCACGCGCGAAGGCAAATGCGTCGCGCGTGCTTGCAGCTCCGCCAGTTCGACTTCGAATCGGCGCTCGATCTCGAGAATGACTTCGCGAACCGTAGGATCGATGGGCAGGATCTTGGCGGCCTGATCCCACTCGATGCTCGTGCCGTCGACATGTCGATGTACGAACTGTGTATGAGGCGCCAATGCGGGATCCCGCGCAAAGGCCGCGCCCGAAAACGGAATGACGTAGGGATACATGCCGATCTCACATCCCTGCCGCAGCCATCGGTACGCTTCACGCAATGTTTCCGCCACGTCTGCAAGCGAGGCGCGGGGCGAACTGAGGATCAGGTCGAGAAAGGGCGTGATGCCGAGCTGCAGAGTCTCGTTCAACATCGGCTCGATGTGCCGGTGGATGTGACCCTTGTTGAACTCGATCAACACGTTGCGCGAGAAGTTCTCGATGCCGAAGCCCAGCACGCGGAAGCCGGCGCGGCGCATGGCGCTCAGGCGCTCAGGCGTCATTGCATCGATTCGATTGGTGCTGATGAACTGCAGATCGCGCGGCAGCTCACCGGTTTGTTTCGCGGCCACGATGCCTTCACACAAGGGCAGAACGCGCTTGTCTTTCGAGAATACGAAGATGTCGTCCTGAAAAATGATGGTGCGTACGCGCGGATGCGTCGCCACGATGCGCTTGATCATCGTGAGACACTCTTCGGCATCCAGTCGTGCGATGGCCGCGACGCTGCCTTGCGCTTCGTGCAGGAAGTTGGTCGAGGAACAGAACGTGCAGCCCATGGGGCAGTAGTTCAATGTGATCAGTCGAACCGAGCGGATCTCCGCCAGCGCGGCCTCTCGCGCCGCCTTCGTGGGCAGGCCGCCGACGCGATAGGCCGCTTCGAGCCGTTCCCAATACGCCTCGTAGGGCATGTTTTCGTAGGGCGTCGAGAAGATCGCGGCGCGAAGCTGGTCGTGATCCATGGCAGGTTGCTGTATGCGAAGCACAGTGCCGTCTGCGCGGCGTTCTGCTGTGCCGACGACACCAACCAGGGGTTGCCCCGAACCGATCCGCGCTGCCAGCTCGATGAGCGGGCGTTCGCCTTCGCCGAGTATGACGCGATCGAACGGACCCAGCTCGAACATGAGCTCCGGACGGAAGGTCGCTTCCATGCCGCCGGCGACCATGAGCGCATGGGGTGCGAGGCGGCGCGCGAGGTGCGCCAGCTCCAGATCGAACTTCAACGTCATGCCCGTGGTGGAGACGCCGATGACATCCCACGTATCGCGCAATATTTCTTTTTCCAGTGCGCGCTCGGGTGGCCCGGCACAGCAGTTGGGGTCGAAGACTTTGACTTCGACGCCATGCTGCGCGAGGACACCGGCAAGGCGCCAGACACCTAGTGGCGGAGCCAGGAAGGTGTATTCCCCACAGTGTGGATCGTATGGACCCACTAATAGAAATTTGGGCAAGTTCGCACCCGAACTTCTGACTTGTAAATTGTGCGAGAGACAACGCACCAACCGGCCTGCGCGTTCCGGCGTAGTTGTAGTTCGGCTGGTGTGCGAGATGAACGCTGACCGGCGTCGCGAGAAAGTCTGTGGAGATTGCTTCTCGGCCGCTGCCAGCGGCGAGGTCAGCTACAACGTGGCTTCGACGCCAGCGGTGATCCGATTGCCGGTGTATTCGTATTCGACGGCATCGGCATCGTTGTTTGTATATTCGTAACGCACGAACGCCTGCCAGCGCGAGCTGAGCGTCCGAGTCAACGCCAGCCCGAGCTCCGTGCGGCGTTCCTTGCCGTTGGCGCCGGAGTCGTAGTCGCTGTGCCGTCGTGACGCTTCGGCCAGCAACGTCCAATCGATCGCAAAGTCATATTCCGCCTCGACGCTCATTACGTGGCGAGTGGCGGAGAGGGAGGCGTCGTCGTAGTCGCCGAGCTCGAACCGATAGCCAAAGCCGAAGTCCCAGTCGGCGTGCGTCCAGTCCAGCGTCGCGCTGAGCTCATGACGGCGGCCGGTCAGGCCGCGAAACTCGTTCAGACCGTCGATATCGCTGAATCGGTATCGGCCTCGCAGATACAGATCGTCACGCAGATCTCTGCCGGTTTGTATGAACAAGGCGCGACGGTTCTCGAAACCGGAGCCGTCGAGCGTGGTGTAGGCGAGCTGGACGCCGGCGTCATTGACCCAGTCCTCGAAGAACCATCGGTAACGGGCGCCGGCCTGCAGGCCGAACTGATCGAAGCTGTCCAGCTCCTGGTAGTCGACCAGCACGGCTCCGCCATCGAGCCGCCAATCCGCTCCCAGCGGTGTGCTGAGCGAGAGGTGGGCTTCGGCGAAGTTGTCTGCCTTGCCGCTCAGGCCGAGCACGTCGGAGTTGGAGACCAGTGCGACATTGTCATCGTGCCCCACACCGAATCCCGCGAACCCTACCCATTTTCGAGCAGGCGATTGCCGGTCGCCGAGTTGAGCGGCCGCGAGCTGTCGCAATCGTGCATCTTCCGTCGCACCTTCGACGCGCGAGAACCAACGGTTCGCGGCGGCCGGATCGTTGCGCTTGAGCTCCACCAGTCCGAGGTTGTAATAGGCCAGGCCCGCCATGCTCGGCGTGTTTGCAACTTCCTTGAACGCCGTTTCCGCCCGAGCGTAGTTGCCGACGCGAAAGGCTGAAACACCGATGTTGAAGTGCAGGGCAGGCGTCGACATCCCCTGCGCCAACGCGGACTCGAAAGCGGTCAGGGCTCGTTGATAGTCGCCGGCCTGGAAGGCAGCGCTGGCCGATCGAAACTGCTGCGTGGCCTCTTCGGTATGCGAGTACGCGGGGCCCGAACAGATGAACAGCAATGTGAGAACAGCCGGCGCGATGTGCAGCCGCGGCTGAATACAATCAATCGCGAGGCGGACGGCCTGGAGGATTGGGATTCTTCGGCGGTCGATTGCGTTCGCGCTCTTCGGCACGCGAGCGCCGGGCTTGCTCGCGTTGCTCGGCGGCTTCCTGTTTAGCCAGATCCTTGGCTTCCTTGGCGTTTTCCCGAGCTTCGGCGGCTGCCGCCTTGTCAGCCCGCTGCTCGGACTGCTTATCGGCCTGCTTATCGGCATTGGATCTGGTTTTCTCGACGGGTTTGCGCTCAGGCAGCGGGATTCGTCGGACGACATCGTCGGGCAACTTGGCATCGGGATCCACGATGATCTGCATGGTCACGTCGAGATCGTCCTGCCCCTGTGCAGGTTTAGGCTTCGAATCGGACTGCTGTTGCGCCAGAGCGCCGTGCGCCAGCAAGCACAGGGCCAGGATCGTTGCGTGCTTCACTCGTGACCGAATGATCGTCCCAGGCGGCGAGCGTGGCAAGCACAAAGGTGTGAACTGCATCATGATCGTGCCTCGCGATTGCGCACCGTGAGGTTGATCGTTACGCGCCGGCTGCGGCCTTCGTGCTCGATGACCGCGACCAGCTGGCCGGCGCCGGTCGAACGAGCCACGACCGGCAACGAGAGTACGTTGCTGCCTTGGGCGAGATGTGTCTGCCAGCCGATCTCTCGCTCATCGTCGAAGCCGTCCAGCGCGACGCTGCCGGTGGCCACGATGCGAATGGTCGCGTCTTCCAGCGCACGTTCGGAATCGATCAGCACGTCGATGTCGCGCATCTCATTCAAGGCCAGCGTGATGCCGGACTCGCGATGAAACAGCGGCGGCCCCAGCATTAGCATGAGAACGACCGCGATGGCGGCGCCTGCGGTGACGCCGACCCACGTTTCCCAGCGGCTCAGCAGATGTGACAGCCGGTTGCGTGGCGGCTGCGCCGTGCGGGTGGCGATGGCGAGTGCCCGATCGATGAATTCCGGACGCGGCTCCGGCGCGGGTAAGCGCTCGAGCGCCCGGCGCAGAATGTCGGAGTCTTTGTCCACGATGCTTGATCCAGCCTGTTCAGGAATGCCCTTCGCGGGCGTGCACTTCATACACGATCTGCTGTCAGATTTCGTTCCGTTACCAGTAATCCCTTCAGTTTCGCCCGGGCGCGATGCAACCGCGACTTCAGCGTGCCGAGCGGCACGTCCATGATCTGTGCGAGCTCCGGCAGGCTGTAGTCCTCGATGTCGTGCATCGATAACACCACCCGATGCTCCTCACCCAATCTCTCCCAGGCCGCCAGCACCCGCTGCTGGGTCAACTCCTGTTCCAGCAGTTCGGCCGGTCCGTCCGAAGGGTCGATCAACTGCTGCGCTTCTTCTTCCTCGCCATCGACCGGCAGGTCGGCGCCGAACTGCACCGGCGAGCTGCGCTCGCGGCGCATCTGGTCGATGAAGATCCGGTACATCACTCGCAGTGCCCAAGGACGGAGGCGCTCCAGCCCGCGCAGCTCATCGAGCTTGGGATACAAACGGACCAGCAGCTCCTGCACCAGGTCCTCGGCGCAATCCACCGCACCGGTCCAGCGGTATGCAGCGCGATAAAGGGCGGGGACGTGGTCCCGCAGCAGATGGTCGAACTCGGCTGCCGCGTGGGCATGCGACGGACGGGTGCGCTTCGGCAAGACCATGAGTTCCATTAAGCCTCACACGGAACAGCCTGTCGAATGGTTCCTTCGGGAAACCCGCGGAACCGTTTCGTCGTGGGATCCGTGTCAGGGCGGGAGGGCGTTTGAAAAGGACGCGCCCGATTGGGAGAGCGTGAGGATGATCGATGAGAACCAAGTGCGGATGACCGGCTCTTTGATCGTCTTTCTGATCTGGACGCTGCTTGTGAGCTCGCTGCTGTTTGGCTTGACTGGCTGAAGCGGCGGGTCGATAGAACCGTGTTAAGAGGGCGAGCCGTGGGGACGATGTCGTCGGGGCGAGGGATTCGCCCCGGCGACATCAATCTCCCGCTCAGTGAACTCCGGGACGCTGTTCGGGTTTGCTGGCCCGGGCGCCGCCGCGCCGCCCGGCGTGGCTGCCTTCCTCGATCTCTTCGATGATCTTGGCCGAGAAGGCGTCCAGGTCGCCCGGATTGCGGCTGGTGATGATGCCTTGATCGGTGACCACCTCCCGATCCACCCACTTGCCGCCGGCATTGATCACGTCGGTCTTGATGGAGTGATACGAAGTGACTTCGCGGCCGCGTATCGCATCGAGCTCGACCAGCAACCAGGGCGCATGGCAGATCGCGGCGACGATCTTGCCGGAGTCGAGAAACGCGCGGATCAACTGCAGTGCCTTCTGATTGACCCGCAGCAGGTCCGGATTGATCTGTCCGCCGGGCAGCACGATGGCGTCGTAGTCGTCGGCCTTCGCATCGTCCAGCGACTTGTCGACAGTGACGCTCTCTCCCCAGTCTTTCATTTTCCAGCCACGAATCTGGCCTTTCTCCGGCGACACCACGTCGACCTGCGCGCCGGCTTCTTTCAACTTACGCTGCGGCACCAACAGCTCATCCTGCTCGAAGCCGTTTGTGGCGAGAATGAGGACCTTGGCTTTACTGATCTCTGGCATGACGCACCTCCGTAACGAGTAACGGTTAATGGGGCAGCGATGGCGGAGTTCCGGCAATTCGCGCACCGGTGGCGCAGCGGTCGGCATTCAACTCATGCGCCTGTCGGCCATTTTTTGGAAGATCTCGATACCTGCGCGATGTGTCGGATGACGCCTGCCCGTGAGAGGGCTACGATGCGCAGCATTCCGTCCACTGTGTCGCTGGGAGTCCTCAATGAAAAAGAGCTCAAAGGGTTTGCTTCTGACCGGTCTGCTGGCAATGGGCGCGTGGCCGGCGCTCGCAGCGCTGCAGGAAGGCGCTCCTGCGCCCGATTTCACGGCGCAGGCCTCCATGCAAGGCAAGCCGTTTACTTATTCGCTCAAGGACGCGCTGAAGAAGGGTCCCGTGGTCGTCTATTTCTATCCGTCGGCCTACACCAATGGTTGCAACGTCCAGGCGCGCACGTTCGCCGTCAACCAGGAAAAATTTGCCGCGGCCGGCGCCAGCATCATCGGCGTCTCGCTCGACAGCATCGAGCGGCTCAACGATTTTTCGGCAGATCCGGAGTTCTGCGCAGGAAAGTTCCCCACCGCTTCGGATACGGATGGGAAGATTGCGCGCTCTTACGACCTCCAGGTGCGTGAGGGCGGAGAAGGGCGGAAGGACACGCGCGGCAAGGACATCAATCACGGCTTCGCCGAGCGCACGACTTTCGTCGTGACGCCGGACGGCAAGATTGCGGCGACCGTCGGTGGTTTGAACCCGGTCGAGAACGTCAATAAGTCGCTGGAAGTCGTGCAGAAACTGAAGGGCAGCTGAGATCCGCAAGCGCAGCGTGGGCGGCCCGCATCGACGCGCCGCCTGCGCGCCATTCTCCATCCTCCGCGGACGCCGGCGCTCAACTACCGGCCGGCGCCCGATGTGCAGCGGAACGTCGTGATTTGTTTCCCCGTGCCCGGCGGCAGCGACGCATCCTTGTTCACCGTCGAGATGATTTCGGCCGCTTGTTGACCGGCGCGTCGGCACGCGCGGTTGGCAAGGTCGTTGGCCTCCTCGGCGCCGCCATCATGTTGAATGCTGTTGGTGTCGCCCTTGCCGATCTTCACGACCGTACAGGCACTGAAGATCACGGATGCTGCCAGCAGCGCCGCGAGTATCCTCACCGGAGTATCCCCGCCAGAATGGCCTGCTCTTCACTGAAGCCGGCCTCGCCCAGGAATTGCACGACGGCCGGAGCAATCTGCGAGGCCACGGTTTGTCCGATGCCGAGGCTGGCCAGGGATTGTTCATACTCGCTGATATCGTCGAGCGGCCTGGTGACGACGCCTTGCTGCTTCACTGCCGCCATGGCGACCTCGGCATTCGGAATGCGGGTGGCCAGTTGATCGAACTGCGGCTTCGGCAACTTCTCCCGCGCAAATACCAGCAGTGCACCCAGCGCACCCCGCGCCTGACGATCGTTGAGTCCAAACTGATTTTCCAGATGAGCCACCGCGTTCTGTCCCGGAGTGGCCGCACGCGCGGGCGCATGAGACATCGAGCAGGCCAATAGGGCGAGGAGCATCACGATCGTGGCTCCACGAGAATAGTCTGGAGAAATGCGGTTCATGGGATCGGCTCGATGGACGCTTCACGCCGCCAGCTCGGGTCGGGATCGAACGACTCGATGGCGCGCGCGAGCCTGTGCGTATCCGGACCAAGGTCTTTGGAGAACACCACGCCGTTGTGATTGACGATGAATGTCATCACGCCGCTGCGCCCATACTCGGCGGGCACGGCGATCAGAGCAAAGCCGCCGATCATCTTGTCTCCCACTAGATAATCGTATGCGCCGCCTTCTGCGTGCGGCCCCTGTGCGGTGAGCAGGCGATAGATGTAGCCGCGCAGTGGCTCCTTTTTCGCAGAACCTTTCTCGAAATAACCTTCGCTTTGCGCTCGTGCGAAGGCCGGGCCGAGTGGGCTCGGCGCCTCCTCGCCGCTCGTGGGCCAATACAAACCATCCTTCTCGCCCTTGGCGCTCACCAGCCGCTGCGCGAAGTGCAATAGCGAGCTGCGTTGCGGGTTGCGCATGTAGTACTCGCGTTCGGCATCGACGAACGCCAGGCACGACTGAATGGTGGCCAGTTCATTGGCGCCGACGCGACGATTGACGATTTCATCCGCGCCGGCCTCGCTGTCGAATCGCCAGCGTCCATCGCTCTGGACCAGCGGGAAGGGAAAAGGCCAATGGTCCGGGCCTACTAGCAGTGTCGCCGCGCCGGTATTGTCGCGGCTCAATGTATGCTCGGCTTCATAAGCACGCACGAATCGCTGGCGCGAGTTGCGATCCTGCACTTTATCGCCGGAGTCCAGGGCCGGCTCGGCTTCGTTACCCAAGATTCTTACCAAGGCCCGCGTGTCATCCGAACGGGCCGCCGCTACGAGTGCCCCGACTGCCTCATCGATGGATGCGAAATCCCTCTGAGCCGTCATGCGATCGCAGCCTGCCGAGACTACGAGCAGTATCACAAGGAGGGTTCGCACCAGTTTCATCTGCGTCGTCCGCCACCGCGCGACATGCCGCCTCGACTGGCCATGCCACGGCTGCTGTGCGCTCGAGTGCGCGCTCCGCTGTCGACACCGCGGAACGCGTCAGAAGATCTGCCGGCAGCCGCACCGCCCGGATTGCGATCTAAGTCGCGAGAGGAACTGCCCAGGTCGCGATTCTCACTGCCGCCGCCGAGGTCGCGATATTCGTTGCCACGATTGCCGAGGTCTCGCGATTCGGCGCCGCCGCCAAGGTCTCGATACTCGCCGCTGCGGTCACCGAGATTTCGTTCGCCGCCAAGATCGCGTGATTCACCGCCACCGCCGAGATCGCGGCCGCGAAAGTTCTCTCGTGCCTGCAACGATTCCTGGCTGCTGCCGCGGCCGTATCGTTCCTGAGTGGCCGTATCGCGATAGCCGACGCCCTGGCGATGCGCCGAGTTGTGCTCCCAGCGATTGCTGACATTGGTTCTGTTGGCGTCGATGTTGGTGTTGCGATTGAAATTGTTGTAACGGTTGACGTTCACGTCGATGTCGCTGTGACCCCAGTTGAAACCTCCCCAGAGCGCGCCGCCAACGATCACGCCGGCGCTGAACGAAAGGAACGCGGTGCCCGCCGCATAACCTGGCGGGTAGTAGTAATAAGGTGGATACGCCAGATACGGCCACGCGCCGTAAACGACCGTCGGGTTGTAGGTGGGGACATAAACGACTTCGGGGCTCGGCGATTCGATGACGATGACCTGCTGGGCGCTCGAGCCGGCCGGCGCGGGCTCGGTCTTCACCGTTTGTTCCTTGCCGCTCTTCAAGTTCCCGGCATCCTTGGCTTTGACACGCAGCCGCTGTACGGCGTCCATCACGTCCTTACGTTGCGCGAGCACGGCATCGCCGAGCTTCTGCGTCCAGTCGAGTTTGTCGTTCATCATGGTCAGGACGTCGGGAAACGCCACCATGGATTTGACGCTTGGATCCCAGTCCTCGTTTTCCACCGCCTTCGCGACGGCGTCACCTTTGATATCGGGATGCTCTTTCGACCAGCGCGCCGCGAGCACGATCTCCAATGGATAGGTCGAAGCCATCATCACTTGCGCCAGTAGCGCATCCGGATAGAGCGCAATCGGAGCGAAGATCTGCTCCAGCTCTTCAGCCTTGAAGGGAACGGCCTGGGCACGATCCGGATCGGCCGGGGTGGCCGGCGTCGTTGGAGTCGGTGATGAAGGGGGCTCTTGCGAGTTCGCTACGGGCTGGATCACGGCCAACGCAACGGCCATCGTCAGCGAGCAAGCAAGTGACCAGCGCTTCATTCCGCATCATCATGCGCGGAGGGCCCGGTGTGTCAGTACGCGGGGAGGGACGCGGTCGCTTCCCTCTCACGCAGCGGCCGTTCAGCGATATTTCAAGCCGGTGCCGGTGTTGAAGACGACCACGCGGTCTCGATCCCGGATCGCGCCGGACGCGCGCAATGTTTGTAACGCCGACCAGGCGGCGCCGCCTTCGGGGCACACATCGATGCCGGTGCGACTCGCGAGCTGCCCGGTGGCTGCATCGGCCTCTTCATCGGTCACCGTGACGGCGGCGCCATTCGATTCACGCAGTACGCGAACGCAGATGAACCCGCCGATCGGGCTCGGCACGCGCAAGCCGTAGGCGTGAGTGTGCGGATTGGGCCAGGGCTCGGTGCGATCCGAACCTTCGAGGAACGCTTTGGCGACCGGAGCACAGCCGGCGGCTTGAACCGATACGAAGCGAGGCCGACGACCGCGCGGAATCCAGCCCAGGCGCTCCATTTCATCGAACGCCTTCCACATGCCGACGAGGCCGGTGCCGCCGCCGGTGGGGTAGATGACCACGTCGGGAATCTCGCCGTCGAACTGCTCGACCAGCTCGAACGCCATGGTCTTCTTGCCTTCGATGCAATACGGCTCTTTCAGGGTCGAGACATCGAAAGCATCCTTTGGGCCGTGCTCGCGCAGGAACTTGCCCGCGTCGGCAATCGTGCCCTCGACGCGATGAATGGTCGCGCCATAGAGTTCACACTCATCGAAGAACGCTTTGGGAGTGTCTGTCGGCATTGCGACCGTGACGGGCAAACCCGCTCGTGCGCCGTAGGCTGCGAGTGCGCCGGCGGCATTGCCGGCGGAGGGGGCGGCCAGCGCCTTTGCGCCGAGATGCCGGGCCATGGAAACGGCCAGCGCCATGCCTCGGGCTTTGAACGAGCCGGTGGGGTTGCGCGATTCGTCCTTCACCCACACATTCGGTTCGACCTGCAATAGCGGCGTCAGTCCCTCGACCAGCGAGACTTCATCGCCGGGCAGTAGCGGCAACAGCTCGCGATAGCGCCACAGGCTGGGCTCGCGCGATTGCAGATCCTGCAGCGACAGCTTCACCGAAGAGAGGTCGTAATCCACCCTTAGTGGCAAGCCACACGCGCGACAGACAGTCAGCAGCTGTTGCGGGTCGTGCGCCGTTCCGCACGCGAAACAACGAATGCCAGCGAGATTCGGCGAGAGTCGGACCGTCATTCACTCTCCGGGTTGCGTCTTTCGGAGCAAGCATACCGCACCGTCAATGAGCTCGAGGGAGGACTCATTGAATCATGCAGCCGCAGTTGAAGTCGGTAGGCCGAAAGTTACGTTTCGGTTAGATCCCCGGCGGGAGGGTTTCACCGCTCGATCAGTCCGGCCCGGAGTGCGATCAGGGTCAGCTCCGCCTGATTGCCGGCCTGCAGTTTCTGCTTGATGTTGTACAGATGAGTGCCGACCGTGGAGGCGGACAGGTTCAGCTCCGCCGCGATCTTCGGAACGGCGGCGCCATTGGCGAGGCGCAAGAACACTTCGAACTCCCGCTCGGAGAGGGAATCGACCAACGTCGTGGTGCCCAATGTTTCGGCGAGGGCGAGCTCCTGCGCGAGCTTGGGGTCGATGTAACGTTGCCCTGCTGCCACGATGCGCACGGCTTCGAGCAATGTCTCTGGCGCAGTACGCTTTGACAGGAAGCCGAGGGCGCCTTGTTTCAAAGCCCGACGCGCATGGATCGCATCGTCGTGCGCGGATAACGCCAGTGTCCTCACCTCCTTGTCGCGGGCACGCAGTCTGCGGATCGTCTCGAGGCCGCCCATCCCGGGCATGGAAAGATCGAGCACGACCACGTCGGGCTTGTCTTCATCGAAGCGCACGCAGGCCGTTTCACCGCTGTCGGCTTCGGCGATGACACGCACGTCGCCCACGGTTTCCAGCAGCAGCCGGAAGCCGGTGCGCACTACGGTGTGATCGTCCACGAGCAGCACTTTGATCATGCGGGCGCTCCCAGTGGAATCTCTGCCGTCAGCTCCACGCCGTGTGGCTCATGTTCCTGCAATGTAAGTGTGCCGCCGAGCATCGCCATCCTCTCTTGCAGGCCGCGCAGCCCGAAGTGCCCGGGTTGCGACCAGTCCTCCGGCAGACCGATGCCATCGTCGGTCACTCGAACCCGGACGTGCGAGTGGGAGTGGACCACACTCACATCGACCCGGCTCGGACGGGCATGACGAACGGCATTGATCACCGCTTCCTGTACCACTCGGTACAGGGCGATGGTGGCGCTGGTGCCCAACTCGCCGGGCAGTTCATGCTGCAGCGTGAACTGGATCGCCGGATGCCGGCTTTGCCACTGCTTGATGAAGCCTTCCAGCGTTTCCGCCAGCCCC